>Ga0070735_10000012_pt1 | contig 258494 bp, 227 predicted proteins | sample Coa_R1_FD_66443 | JGI IMG/M metagenome (GOLD analysis project Ga0070735, IMG submission 66443) | Surface soil microbial communities from Centralia Pennsylvania, which are recovering from an underground coalmine fire - Coalmine... | ecosystem: Environmental > Terrestrial > Soil > Unclassified ... | reverse complement strand
CTCCGGAACGCAGAATCCCCCTACAACTCCGACAACGGGTCCCGCTCCGACGAGCTCGCTTGGAGGGAACGGCACGACCTCATCGAGCACGCAAACCTCCCCGTCGACTACGACGACCACCGTCGCGACGGCTACGGTCGCGACGGTACCCGGGGTGGCTCATGGCGCGGTCGCCGAGGAGGTACTTATGACGTTGCGACATTACTTCGGCGGCATCGACTCTCGTCACTGGACGGAGGCCTATGCCGCCGACGGCGGTGGCGGCTATCTCCAGCAGTTTGCACACAGCTACTCGACCACGCACGATGCCGACGTCGTAGTTCACTCGATGAAGGCACAGGCAAACGGAGATGTCACCGTCATATTGACCTTCGTGAGCCACCAAGCCCCGAGCTTCGCCCCCAATCGAAGTCGACTTACCTGCGTACGGTGGAACCTCGAATACCGGCTCACACCTTCCAGTGGAGGGCCTCTCGCCTACATCATTTCCGGCGCACGAGGCGTGACGACGACCAATGGCTGGACGCGGTGCTAAGTTGACGCTAAGTAGACGCAGGCGAGTCCCCTTTGGGCACGGGTTGTCCCCCGTGCCTATGTCTCAACTCAGTCCGGCGACACTCACGACCGTCGACCTAACGAGTTGCTGGTCAAGCTGCGGATCCTCGCCGAGCCCATGAAGGATCGTCACCACTCCATCAAGGCCCGGAGCGACGATTGCGCTCACCTTTCTTTCGATCTCCGAGACGCTCTCCTCGTCGGCTCTTGGCGTGACGAGCGATAAGGCCAAGAACCGCTCGTTGCCCCCCTCGGTCACATGCGCCCAGAACGTTGCCTTCGGTGGGCCGAGCACGAAATGGGAATCCGATCCCGGGAGCACGCCATCAACCGCTCTTCGCAGCACGCTCGCGATCTGCTGAGGCGTCTTGTTGGTGCGGACAATTATCGTCTCAGCGCTTGACGCCACTAGCTGCCCGACTGGCCCCAGGTTAGACGCCGCTGCGACCCTCGCGCGTCTGGCGGTCTGCTCCGCAGCGTCGTCTGCTCGAGAAACCGATGCCGTCGAAAGCCGCGCCTCCTTGCCATCCTTCGGCGGAGCCGCAGGAGCGGAGGGCAGGGGTGGCGAGGCAGGGACAGCAGCTAGTGGCATACCGACGACCGGTGTGCTCGGTGCAGCAGTCGCCGCACCTGCAACAGCCGGCTGGGTGGCCACACCGCCAGCAGCCTGAAGCCTTGCTGCCAACGCTCGCTTCCTCCGCCACACCAGCTGCGCGTGCTCTACCATCCCCAGACGGCGACCCCATTGCGACAGCCAGATGCTGACCTCCGTTCCACCATTCGGCAGAGGCTCGACACTGATCGAAATGGTCGGGGCATTCCTCTTGAAGGTTGGCCGGACATTGATGTCCCCAGGCCCGGTCATTCTCTTCCATGTCCGGCCAAAGACCTCGTCGATAATCTGTTGCACACGGATCTTTCCAAGCGTCGTGGGAATCTGATGCTGCTTACGCGCCTGGACCTGAGTGAAGCCGGCCCATGCCGCCAGGGCGATCAGCAGAAACACAACCAAGATCCCAGTGCCGCTGCTGGAAGAGGACACCTTGGAAGTTGCCGCGAGTATCAGCGCATCAAGCATTAGCTCCTGACCCCCTACTCTCGATCAACCCAACTTGCTGGTGCATGGGCCGAGCGTCAAAGCAAATAGGCATGGTTACGAATTTCGCGATCGAGCGCCTCCCGCGCGGCGTTTTCATCGCCACCGTCGTTCTCAAGCCGCTCAATGAGCGACTCAAGCCGTGTGCGATCACCGTCCGGCACAAAGGGGATGATCTTGACCCGCGCCTTCTCGATGCTGGCGCGAGAAGCGGCCGAGAGTCCCGCCGTGGGCGGTTGACTCGTAGGCATCGAGCTGTCCAGACCGCTCGAGCCGCCTGACATGAGGTCGTCAAGACGCTGGCGCATCGCTGGAAGCTGTCGCTTGTCTTCAGCGGCTCCGAAGCTCAGCTCTTCGCTCATCATGACCGTGCCCGTCTTCTGGTCGCGGACGAGAACATGCAGGATCCCGTCGACGTCGTACTCATAGGTGATGTCGAACCCTGCCTCGGCCGCCGGGCGAGGTTCGAGCAGGCTGACGGTCCAATGCTTGAGGACGACGTTGTCATCGTGGTCGATCGGCAGAGCAGGATCCCCCTCGATCACCGTGATATTCACCTGTTCCTGCATATCGTGCACGGGGGAGTAGGCGTCGGTTGCCCGCGCAGGAAGCTTCGTGTTGCGCCGAATCAGTACCGAGAACTCCCCCTCCGGCCGGGAGTCGGCGTTGTGCACTACGGTTCCGAGGGCATGCTCGGTGCCAACGAAGAAGTCGATGTCGTTCACCGTGCCCATGAGCACACCGGCCGCTAGTGCGGCACCCTCGGCGATAGCCGTCATTGGATCGACGCCAGTATTCGGCTCGGCACCGACGAGCTCACCGATGAAGCGCTGGATAATCGGCATCTTCGAGCTACCCCCGACCATGACCAGATGGTCGATGCGACCAGGGCTCTCCCGGAGGCAGACGTCCACGGGCTCGCGGGTGCGCTCTATCAGCGGGTACACAACCTCCTCGAACTGCGGACGAGTAAGCTCTATGTGTCCTTTGCCACCTGGCAGCGGAAGTTGATAGGTGTCAACGGAGGAAAGCTTGATTTTGGCGAGCTCTACGTTGAGCCTCAGCTCCTCCTTCTCCCAGGGTGCCCAGCTGTCTATCCCTTGGACTCGTCGCGAAATGAAGGCCCAGAACGCCTGGTCAATGTCCAGACCACCGAGGCGCTGCACTCCCTTGGATGCCTGTTCGATGAAGGTTCCATCCGATGCCTGAAGAACGGTGACGTCGAGGGTGCCCCCGCCCCAATCGAAGACGAGGATCCGCTGGTTCTGTCCTATGGCTCTGGCATGGGCCATAGCAGCAGCAGTTGGCTCGTTGATAAGTGCCAGGACTTCGATTCCGGCCAAGCCAGCAGAGAGTTTCGTTCGAAACCGTGCCTTCCCGCGGCTGTTCGCTGGGATCGTCACCACGGCACGATCGAGCGTGTCGAGCACACCGCTCGCCGTCGCCGCCTGCTGGATCTGACGGAAGAACATGGCTGCGGCCTCTTCGACCTTGAGTTGACGTGGCCCGATTGTCACGTCGTCATCTGTGGCAAACAGCCGCTTGACCGCCTCGAGCTTCCCAGCAGACTGCTGCTTCGCCTCCCAGCCGAATGTCGGTCGCGAGCCGTTGAACCCGATAACAGAGGGCAGCACCTGATCAAACCCAGTACCGGCCCACTCACCGGGCAGAGAATGATCGAGCGTGACGGTGTCGACCGTGCCGGCCGACACCGACGCGAGCACGCTGTTCGTCGTGCCAAAGTCAATGCCGTAAGCGGCCGTGGTCATGTCTCCTCCCCTTCGGTGCTCGCAACTCTGGACGGCGCCTCGTCCTCGCTCTCAGGGAGAGGCCTGCTCATAAAGCGGACCCTCCCAGGCCGAATCGTCTGCCCCGAGGCGCTGTCGACGTAGGCCGGAGCAATGATCTCGGGCTCGCCGCCTTGATCATCCAGCACTGTGAACCGCTCGGAGTCGTCATCAAAGGCGTTTACCCGCGACAGGCCCGCCGCGGCCACCCAGCTATCGACCATCGATTGAAGAGTTCCCTGGTCCGCGCCATCTCGAAGCGCCGCGTCAAACTCGACGAGTTGGTTGAGGTGTGCCGTGCGTTCGGTGCGCATCGCGACCACCTGGCGACGCAGTCCTTCGTATGCTTCGGCGGCAGGAACCGAGGAGGGTTCGCGAACGAGCAAGATCAGCTCCATCTTCTCGCTGACCCTTTCGACCCGGTCGAGTCGCTCCGTGAGATCACGGACGGCGGAGACCACTTGCGAGAGCAGTTCTTGGGAGCGCGTCATCTCGTCACCGGTCTGAGTCTTCCGAGTCTGCCCGGTACAAGGGTCTGGTGAGCACGTCAGGCCTCCGGCAACCGTCGTCGAGCGGCATATCGCATGACCCCCGCTGCAAGGATCTCGCGGCCGGCAAGATCCTCAAGGGAAGCGAGATCACGCTCCGACGTATCGGCGCGGCGTCCCAGCAACTCAGGTGCAGGCGCAAACAGGCCGTGACTGGCGGCGTTGAAGGCTTCCGGATCCGCCGGCACGCGATAGAACTCGAGAGCGATCTCAGGCCTTACGATCGCCTCGTCGATTTGGTTGAGCGCCCACGTCAGCTCGACGAGGGCATCGTGGGCTCCGCTACGTTTCAGCGGACGGGCACGGCGCGCAAAGGCAAGGTTGGCCTCATCCCGGGACGCTCCGAACTCGATGCCGAGCGCTACGTATGGATTGCGATCGCGCGCGCTCACAGAAAGCTCCTCAGGCGAGCCAGGTCCCGTTGCCATTGGCTGATCTGACTCTGCAACCCTCCAAGCATGTTGCGGCCGTCATCGTCGAGAGGCAGGCGCGCAAGATGCTGGGCGAGAACCTGCGTCCGTTGAACCTCGTTCGAGACCCGATTAAGTATCGTCTTCTCCCGTTCGAGGATCGACATGCGGTTCTGAACATCGATGCGCTCCCGGGCGACCAAAGCGTCCCACTCGGACGCGAACTCATTGAGCGCCGCCTGAGTGACGTCAGCACTCGCAGATGTCGCGACGGCGACGCACCTCTGCAGCTCGTCACCGACCATCTCCCGGACACCGTCCTCCATCGAGGTTCGCTGGGCTAAGAAGAGCTCGACGGGCTGCACGAGAAGCCGGTTCTCGCCGTCTGGAGGAAGCCGGCGACTCCCGTCATCGCGGCACGAAACGGCGAGATGTGCGCCGGCTTGCGCCGAGAGTATCAGACGCTGCGGCACATCGAGCACCCCGGCCTCGAGAAAGACGGTTACCACCGGCACGAGGTGAACTGCCTGTCCAAATGGCACATGTATTGAGTCAAGTAGCGCATTAACCATGCCTTCCAACTGACTCTCAATCCACTTCTCGCTTCCGAGCTGCTGGCGGGCGTCGACCAGCGAGACGGCGAGGTCCCTCATGGTCTCCTGATACTCAGCCAAGTTCACACGAGCAAAGGTGATGTGGAACTGAGCCCGCCATCGCTGGCTAGGCGATCCCGTGCTGATCAGTGGAGCGGATGCGAGCCACTCGGCGTCATAGTTGCGGGCGACCGATAGAAGAGAATCGAGCTCTGCATCCGCCAGGGGCCGGGTCAGGGCCGTCCTCACGATGTCGCGGATGGTCTCGGGTAGCGCAGGTGCCGCACGGCTGTCCGACCTCCACAGCTCGATGGAACGCACAAGCGCAGCGATTCCGACCGCAGGATCGCTTGCCTCGTTGTACAGCTGGGCAAGGAACACGGCTGCGTCCTCCGCACTTCGCTCCCGGGCGACGATGCTTGCGTTCACGAGCAGGGCCTCAGTGTGGCGGCCGCTCACCGCCTCGGTGAGCATGTCGGCAGCGAGCTTGTCGTTGCCGAGCTGGAACTGCGCATATGCCGCCATGTTGAGGATTTCGTCGCTCAGCATCTCGTCGGTGACGATGCCCATGAGCTTCTGCCCCAGGTCGCGCACTCCCGTCCAGTCCTGAGCGAACACGCACGCCTGCATCTCGTAAAGGTCGAGCCACGTCGCGAAAGCGGGATGCTCTCGCCGTTGGGTCTCGGTGAGGACGATGCGACCGCGGCGAGCCTCCGACCGAAGAAGGCGCCAGCAGCTCGGGTCGTCGAGGAGAACGGCTGGTGGCTGAGCATCCTGTCTCTCGTTGAGCGCAGCAAGGTAGGCGTCGATGGCCTCGAGCACAGTCGCCGCCTCGGGCCTGAGGCCCTCACGCCCGGTCCCCTCATTCGTCATCGTGCGCAACAGAGCTGCGTAATGGGCCGCGTCGGCGTCGTCGGCCGACCGCCTTAGCAGCGCGGCAGCGTCTCGACCGAGAAACATCCGTCGCGCGACTTCAGCCCGGTGGCCAGTGGACTCGAGCTGATCGATTGTGAGCCGGTCAGGATCAATCCGGGCTAATAGATAGGTGAGATCGTCGCCATCGACGGGCAACGCAGACGAACATGCTTTCGTGAGCGCACCCAGGTCGATGAGATCATCGAGAAGCGAACTACCAAGCGGACCAAGGCGGTTCACCTCGGCATCGACCACGGCTCCCGACCTGCCTCGGTGGTACGTCTCCAGAGCGGCTGTGACCGGAAGTGCCTCGGTGTCGAGGTCTTCCGCAGGCTTGTGCTCCCCGACGGCGCGAATAGCCGTTCGCAACCTCGAGGCCTCTTCTGCATCCTGTTCCTGCCACAGGTCCGCCAAGTCGTTAGCGATCACCAGGCGGTCGATCTCTCGCGCCACATCAAGCATGGCGATCAGGGCCCGGGCCTCCGGGTCGGACTCCTCGAACGGCGCAAGGAGCCGGAGAGCTCGGCTGCGATGATCCGCGTCCCCCGCGATCTGTGGCACAAGCGGTACGATCATTCCTACCCTCGCTCGATAGCCCTCGGCGGGCAGGGCCTCGAGTTGCGTCAGCGCGGCGACAACGTCGCCGTTACGAGCGGCCAGGTGCGCCCTCGCCCAGCAGACCTCGGTCGAGGAGAGCCCGAGCTCGGACACCTCGTCCTCCCGGCCAAGGAGCAGCCAGTCTCGTAGTGCCGCCCTGCGGGTCGCGACCGTTCGGGTGGCGAGCGCGAGAGCCGTCTCCCGAAGCAACCCCTCGTCCCACTTCGTCTTGAGGTGACCCCTCGTCGAGGCAACATGTGCCCGCATCACCCGTCCGGAGTCGCTTTCGACCTCATGTACAGCTATCTCGACGTCCGGGAGAGAGTCGAACTCGTCGACCGCCATCGACGACCGCTCGGCTCCCTTCGAGACCACCTCCACGGTCCCGTCCTGTTCCACGAGGCATATGCCGGGACGCGACAGAAGCGCCCGGCCGATCTTCGCCACACGCCCGACGCGCCCTGCCCCGGTCGTGTCGGGTCCGACCAGGTCACAGCCACACGACGCGCACGTCGTGTGGCTACCGTCGGCATCGCTGCCGCACGACCTACACCAGCTCAGCTGCTCCCCCGCGCCCATCTGCACTCCCACCTGGGACTGTCCCCGAGGCGCGCACCACCTCGGACCGGGTAAAACGTATCGTGGTGACCGCTGAGCAACAAGTGGTACCGGCGCCCAGCTCACCACAGCTTGTCGCGCCCATCTACGCTCTCTTCGACTGCTCGGGCTCGACAAAGAGCGGCGGCTGGATAGCTGCCTGCAACGGCGCCCTGCCAGCACTCATCGCCGCCGCTGAGGACATGCACTCGTCGGAGAAGAGGGTCCTACTTTCGCTGCTTGGATACGCCGAGGCCGGCGTCGTCATGGTCCCGCTCAGCGAGCCACAGTCGCTCGACGAGCTGCCAGTGCTCTCGCCGTCGGGACTGAGTTCCCTCCTACGCGGGTTGCAGCTGACCACCTCCCTCGTCGGCGACGACGCAACGCAGCTGCGGGTCGATGGGTTCCGACCCGAAGCGGCGACCGTGGTCGCGGTCATTCAGGATGTGGGAACGGATCGTTCAGATGCGCTCCTCCTTGCCTCTGACGAGCTGGCTCAGACTGGCGCCTGCCTGCACGTTGTCCATCCAGCCGACTGCGACCGGCTCGCTTTGGCTGGACTCGGTGCACGACGCCTTGCAAACGTGCAGCTTCCCGCCGCACCTCAGTCACTCGGGCAGGCTCTAGTGCGGTCCCTCAGCTGTGATCGCCCATGTCGCCGTGAACCTCTGCCCTGATTGCCCAGTTCCGTAGCCATCAGCTCCAGCTCTCGACAAGGCAGCTGGCTCGCCCAAACCTGAACCCCCGATCCTCATGGGCGACATCGATGAGGAAGACGCCGCTTGATCCGGCCACGGCTATGGCTTGAGCCGGCCGGAGTGCGGCGGCGATCGCCCGCGTAGTGTTGCCGGCAGGCACGTCTTCTGGCGCCGCTACCTGTCGCCAAGGCCACGACTCAGACAGTGTCTCTCGAACGGTCACCGAGAAGCATCGACTGTCCGGCAGCGCCGCGAGCAGCTGAACACCTTCTGCGCTATGGAGCAGGGTGATGTCACAGATGTTTGAGACGGGAGCAGCCACGGAGCGCCAGGCCAATACGACGTCGAGCGTCATATCCCACTCAGTGACGAGGATCCGGTGGCTATCCGTCATCGCAGCGAGCACGAGGTCACGCTCATCGCGCAGGAGGACCTCAAGGGCAACCAGCCGTTCAGGAGGGCGCACCGGGGTCGGCAACTCCGCGGGGTCAAGAGGACGCTCGGTGCCACGAACAGAGGTCCTGAAGAGCGACCGGCGGTCAGCGGTCCAGAATAGGTCGAGAACCTCGCGATCGCTCCACGAGGCCGCAAGCGGGTAACGAGGCTGACTCGCTGAAGGACGAAAGAGAACGACGGGATCTGTCATCGATAGCACTGCTTTGGGCTCGCCGGCGACGTCCTCGGACGCCTCAACGCCCAGGTGCCGCCGCTCAATGCCTCGCTCGGAGGACCAAATAGCCCAAAGATGCCCGTCAGGCGCCGCGACCAGGGACACGGCCCTTGACATTGGGGACGAGGGAGATGCGAGCCTGCGCCAAGGCGTGAGCGTGTCCTCAGCGAGGGCCGCAGCGAACAGTCCGTCCGGAGTGCCAACGGCGACAGCGAGCGCTCCGTCCGGGCACAGACCTGTCGACACGATCGTTGCACCAACCGGCGTCTCCCCCTTCTGGGCGCTTGCCCGCGTGCCCGACGATGCTGGCATCGATGGCCGAGCTGGCGTCGGCTTCGCCGCCGGAGGCTCGCGTTGAGGCTGCTTGGATCCCGAAGTCGCTTGCCGGCTCGGACCACCTCGAACCACTTCCTCCCAGACAGCAAGCGCTGCACTGGCGAGGTCCGACCGGATTCCGCCTCGATCGACGAGCAGCGCATGGGCCTCGCCGGCATGACCGGACGAGAGAGCGGCCACGGCTCCCAGTTGGAGGCTACGGGCGAGAAGGTCGGCCGCCCGATCCTGATCCGGGATGACATCAGCAAGCCCCCGACGCAGGCGCTCCGGCTCGGAGAGCAGGGATGGATCGGCGCCAAGGAGAGAGGACAGTGCGCCAGCTACCCCCTCACCAAGCGGTTCCGCGGCGCTCTCTCGGGCCATCTGACTCTCCTCTCCTGGAGGAGCATACGAACATCCTGGAACTCCAGCAGAGAGCTCAGCGGCGGCGCTCCGTTGCAGCCACAGGAGCGGCTCCGCTGCAAAGTCACGGCAGCCCGCGCGAGTATTGACACCTCGAGGTCGGTGAAGAACACTCTTCACCGCAGGGCGGTGGCACCTCGGCCACCGGCAGAGCGGGGGAGCGGCCATGACCGATGAGCAGGGCGTCGCCCAGACGCAGGGTGACGACAAGTTCAAAGTCCTCACTTTCTACATCCTCATTGACGTCTCCTATTCGATGGGACAGCACGGTGGCATCGACGCGGCCAACAAGCTGGTCGGCGAGATCGTGGCGGCTGTCGATAACAACCCGGTTCTCGCTGATCTGGCTCGTATCGGAGTGATCGACTTTTCGGACGATGCACGGACCGTTATTCCGCTCATGGACCTGCGAGATGTCGAGACAATTCCTAAGTTGGAGGTGCGTGGTGGCACGTCGTTTGCGGCGGCTTTCACTCAACTTCGACAGGACATCCCGGCGGACATTCGCCAGCTGAAGGACGACGGCTACCTCGTTCACCGGCCCGCGGTGTTCTTCATCACCGATGGAGAGGCAACAGATCCGCCCGACGAGTTGCAGGCGGCGTTCTCTGACTTGACGAATCCGAGCTTCGCCGCTCGTCCCAACATCGTGCCCTTCGGGGTGGGCGAGGCATCCAAAGAGTCGCTCGAGCCATGGGTGTTCCCACCGGGAAAGATGCGTAGCTTCGTCGCTAAGGAAGGCGTCGATCCTGGCACAGCGGTTGCGCGGATCGCGGAGATCCTCGTATCGAGCATCGTCGCCTCGGTGAGCTCGGTGGATGAGCACGGCGAGGCGGGCGGCTTGGTGCTGCCCGAGGACGACGATCTGAAGGACTGGCTGTGACGTGACGGTCTCAGCAGGTGACGCCGGCCGGGAAGGTGCACCCGAGAGCAGTCACGAGATGACGGAGCGTGAGACGGTGGCCTTGGTGCGCGAAGAGGACGTGATCGACGAAAGCGGTCAGCAGTCTGCCAGCGCGGAGGATGCCCGACCTCGACCGTGCGATGAAGGGCGCGTCGAGCCGTCGGAAGCGGCACACCCATCAGAGCCCGGCGCGACGTTGTCCAAGTCGGCACGAACCTGGGAGCGCCTGCCCGACGGTCGCGTGGTCGTCGGCGACGCCGGCCGCCTCACACATCTCACGCCTCTGCCGTCGCCAGTCCTCGGCCGAGCGGACATAGAGGCGTCAGGCGCCATGCACGGCCAGCTCTGCTATCGAGGAGCAACCCTGAGGGGCGCCAGCCACTTGGCGCTGCGGGCGCCGCGCCAAGACGCGTTCTCGTTCCGCTTCTCGGACGCAGGGGACTGGCTCGCCGTATGCGTGGCCGACGGGGTCTCGCAATCGCCCGCTTCGCACACCGCCGCGGACCTCGCCTGCCGCAAGCTCACCGGAGCGCTAGCGACGTCGCTTGACGGCTCGCCCGTACCGGCCACCTTTGAGGACTGGGAGCAGCTCGCCGACGCCGTCGATTGGACAGGTGCGGCCGAGTCGGCAACTGCGGCGATCATCGACGCAGCCACCGGCCTTGCGAACCCCGCGGACGGAGCTGAACCCGGCGACGGAGGAGATTCCCTGACTCCTTCTGCGGCGGCCGCCATCATGGCCACGACAGCGGTCTGCCTTGTGATCGCCACGCGGGCCAACGCGGACGGCGCCCTGCCTTACTCCGTAGCCATCGTGGCCGGCGATTCTCCAGCGATGCTCCTCAGCGAGGGCGAATGGAGCGCCTTGACCGAGCTGAAGGACACCGACCAGGAAATCGCGAGTTCCGCCGTTCATCCGCTCCCCCGCCAGCCGTTCATTCAACCGCTGCTCGGTGCGCTCGAGAGTGGCCAGGCTCTCGTGCTGATGACCGATGGCCTTGGGGACCCGCTCGGGTCAGGTGCTGGACAAGTTGGGAGCTTCCTCGCCGAGCGATGGCAGGAGCCACCGGACACTCTGAGCTTCCTCATCGACCTCGGATTCCTTCGCAAGACCTTCGTCGACGACAGGACGGCCTTTGCCGTGTGGAGCCTTGCCGGCTGACCTCTTCGTCCCCCGCGCCGACCTTGGGCGACTCGAGCCTCTCGCCACCGGCGGAACGGCTCGTCTCTACCGAGTGCCGGACTATCGATGCGACGGCGAAGTGGTCTTCAAGGAGTACCTTCCGAAGATCCGCGAGTCGGCGGGGCCTGGACTTCGCTCCGGTCTGCACGCCATCGCCAAGGTGCGGGACGGATTGGCGGATCGGCAACGCAGTCTGTTCGACACTCGAATGGTATGGCCACTTCGCGTCGTTGAGAACGAACAGCGCGAGGCAGTCGGCATATTGATGCGGCTCCTCGCCGATCGCTTCTTCTTCGATCTCCATGCAAAGGGAAGAACGGAACGGACGACACGCGAGCTACTGCACATCCTCTACGAGGACGACTTGGCCAGAAGAAAGAACGCTCCCCTACTCACCGCCCCACAGCGCGTCGCGCTCTGCGGCCAGATCGCTCGCTGCTTCGCCCTCTTGCACGGAGCGGACGTCGTCTTCGGTGACGTTTCGTTTCGGAACGTGATCTTTGACGCCGGGTCCGGGCCCGCTCCCGACGTAATGCTTGTTGACTGCGACAGCGTGCGGGTGCGGGGTACTCGGTCACCCTTCGGCGCGCAGCCGCACACACCAACGTGGGAGCCGCCCGAGGCTCTCAAGGCAAGGCGCCAGCTTCAGCAGCTGTCGCGAGGTCAAGCCGTCTCTTCGGCAAGCTCGAGTGACCTTCGCCGCGCCTCAATGATCCAGTCAAAAGCGACTGATGTCTACAAGTTTGCGTTGCTAGTGATTCGCGCACTCGACTACGGGCGAAACCGCGCCCCAAATAAGAACCCGGCTGTGGCTCTGAGCGTTCTTCGACGCCACGGCCACAAGCGTCTGCAGGAGACTCTCTCCAGCTCGCTTGCGCCGGAGCCTGATGACCGCCCGACCATGCGTGACTGGTTCGAGGCGTTCACGGGTCAGCGCCATCAGCCGGTCGCCCCGGCGCCCGCAGCAGTGCCAGTCGCCGCGCAGGTTGCAGCTCCCCTCACAGCCAACACCCCCGCGGTCGAGCCAACCTATGCAGGCTGGGAACGCACGGCCAACGGAGTCTGGCAGCGAAGGCGGCCCTGAACCGATGGGGGTCTCAGAGCCACTGCCACGAGCCAAGAATCGTTTGCAGATGCGGCAGGAGCCTCGGCGCTTGGCAACTGGGGGCGCGCCACTCGGCGTGAAGGTGGCGGTCGTGCCACTCCGTTACACATCGAATGATCCGTTCGTCGACAAGGTCGATCGAGCAGAGGACTGCTCGGGCCTCTCCGACAAGGACGAGGGACGTTCCACGCAACGGTCCCCGATAGACAGCCGCGTATCTCGGACCTGCACCTGGGAAGCCCATCCGTGGATCACAATCGGCAGGCTCCGCCCAGCAGGTGAAGCTCACGCTATAAGCATCCGTGCGAGGACACGTCACCTGGACGAGCACAGAGGTTTCGTCGTCGCCACTGCTGCTCACAAGAGCGGGAGGGTTGGGCTCCTCCTCCCACGGCCAAGGCACGCCGAAACGGAACTGTCCCGTCCGTTGGACAACCTTCCAGATGGGAAGGGACGGTTCGATCACACCCCAGTTGCGACCGGCGACACGGCGAGTCGGCAGGGCGGCGGTGCCCAGCACCGCGTCCTCAGACCTGAGCCAGGAAAAGAGTCCGCTCACCTCCAGCCTTCCCCGAATCGACGTTCCGATGTCAAGCTAGCGCGGTACGGTCTCCATTTCCCGATGCGCAGGTCGCCCTAGATGTCGCACCTTCCGGACATCCGGATCGGTTGGGAGGCCTACGATCCCGGTCCTCCGCCACGGAGCCCACTTCTCGACGACCCGCCCGTCGAAGGACAGGCTGACCTCATCGCGGCTCATGAGGCTTGGAGGCGCCGCGTCGAGCACGACGAGGCCAAGCTCGCGGCGGCTCATCGCAACCAGCCGGTTTGGTACCCCCTACTGAGTCCCGCTACCCATCCGCTCCTTCCGGTGTTCGGCGGAACGCCTCGCTCATGGGACTCGTTGCTCGCGGCCTTCATGGTTGCTGGGATCGACAGCGGCTTCGAGAGAATCCAGGTCCTCAACCTCATGGAGTGGACGGTCTTGGACTCTATGGAGCGAGTCGCCAAAGGCGCGAGACGCAACGGAGTCAGCTTCGAGACCGTCTCCTCTAACGGCTCGACCCTTGATCTCTTCGGGCAGGGGGATGTCAAGGAGCTCGTCAGCTATGTCGTAGATGTGCTCCGGATAGTGGGAGATCGACAGGGACGGCGGGACGCGGCGAGAGCACAGGCCGATCTGCTGCAGGTGGCGACTCAACTCACCTCCCCGATCAACGTCGACCGACTCTGCGCCGCGCTAGATGTTGCCCTCGGCTCGATGTCGCCGCCGGCTATCGGCACCCTGTCGAGCGCCGAAGAACGAACTCTTCGCGATTTCTATCACGTCGTCGTGAGCCGCCGTAGCGAGACGGCCGGTCGTCTCGACGTCCTCTTGGCCGATCTGCGCGAGCTCGCTCGCTATCAGCAGTCACCGGCGTGTACGCCGAGACGATACGGGACGGCCACCGTGGTCTGCCGTGCGTACGAGTCAGATCGTTCGCAGGGCATCCAGGAGTTCGAGACCGGACGCGAGTTGCTCGCGAGGGCGCTCGCTCGTTCTTTCGCCCACAGCGCCAACAAGCTCGAATTGCTCGCGGTCGCGGGCGCCGACAAGCTCGCTCCTGAGGTGCTCAGCTCGCTTCGCGGAAGTGCTCAGCAGATGAACAAGCAACTCGTTCTCATGTTCTCGGAGCTAACCGATGAAGCGAAGCGCACGTTCGGTTCCGGAGGTACCGACTTCGCTATGTTTCTCCGTTTGCCCAACCCCGACGATGCCGAGTTCGCCGCGAAGTACTTCGGCCGGGAGTTCACCTTCGTGGTGAGCGGAACCTCGATTGCCGAGGGAAGAACGAAAGAGTGGAACGACACATTCGGCCGCTCCTCAGGATCCGGCACGACGAGGACGCACACCTGGGGACACCTTTTCGGCTCGACTATCGCCCGTAGCTTCAACGAGGAGGAGACCTCGACCCACGGGACGGGCGGCGGGACCTCAAGGACAGCCACACTCAACACGGCGCGGGTACATGAGTACGTCATCCAACCGGAGCAGTTCCAGCAACTCGACGAGCTTGCGATGCTGGTCGCCGACGGCAAGCGGGCGACGCTAGCCAGTTGTGACTATCGCTTGCATCGCGGCTCTCAGACTTCGCCGCTACCCCTAGCCCTGAGCGGACCATGACCGGGCCGCCGGCTGAGCTTGCGAACCTCGATCGACGTTTGCTCAGTGCACCTCGCCTTACTGCGGACGATCAGTTGATCGCCCAGTCAACCAGGGTACGGATGCTTCCGTCGCTAGCGGTAGCGCATACAGATGGCGACGCAGCGGTTTGCTGCTGGTGTCGACCGAAGGAGAATGGCCGGGTAGGCATCTTTCTCGGCGGCAGCCTCACGCGGCGGAGCCCGGTCGACAGCGAGGGCGCCGTGTTCCTGCCCTTCCCGGCCGGCTCACGGGGCGCGGTGCTCTCTGACTCCCAGCGCGACGGGGCACTGAATCTCATCGGAGCCTGGGAGCAACTCGCCATCAACATCGACGCGTTGGAGGCTCCATCCCTTCCGACGGGAGGCCTGCAGCTCGAGGATGTGTTTGCCCTTCTGCCGAACCTACCGATGGCGATTGCCGCCATTGCCCGACCGCTCGAGAGCGCGGCGACCGTCTCCTATCTCGACGAGTTGTCCACGACGGTGGAACGACTCCAGCCGATGGCGGAAGGCGAAGGACTTGTCAGGCTCAAACTCGATCGGGCGCTCCAAGAGCTGCGGTATCTCGAGTACTGGGCGTCCCTCGGGCTGTGGGAGCTTCGCCTCTTCGTCGGCGGCACGTCCGCGAGAGAGTGCAAAGCGATCGCCGGGTTGCTCGCCGCCAGCGGCGGCCTCGTCGACAAGGTGCTGCGCGTTCGGCTCGCCGACGCTCCTAGGAACCAGCAAAGCGACGAGCGTTGGTCGGAGCAGCGCATAGTCACTGCTGATGCCCTCGCCGCAGTGATGCGGAGCCCCGCCCGGGAGTTGCCTGGCTTTCGGCTCACCGACCCCCTTGACTTCGACGTCACTCCAGAAAAGAGCGGAGCAATTGTGCTCGGGAGTGTGCTCGATGCAACCGGAGTGCCTTGCTCCTCGTTCTCTCTCCACGATGACAGCATCAACCGTCACGTGTTCGTGACTGGGGCTACCGGCTCCGGCAAGTCTCAGACCGTCAGAACCCTTCTGGAACGGCTTGTCGAGAAGAGCGTGCCATGGCTAGTGATCGAACCAGCGAAGGCAGAGTACGCAGCCATGGCCGGCCGCGTGCGCCATCTTGGGGCCACCGTTTCGGTCGTGCGGCCGGGACGACCAGACGTTCCGCCAGCATCCCTCAATCCGCTTGAGCCATCTTCCATCGTCGTCGGTTCCCCGCCCAGACGAGAGTTCTTCAATCTGCAGACCCATCTTGACCTTGTCCGGGCGCTCTTCACGGCAGCCTTTGACGCCGAAGAGCCGTTCCCGCAGATCCTCGCAGCCGCACTCACCCGGAGCTACGAAGGTCTCGGATGGAACCTGGCACTGGGAAGAGCAGTCGAGAGTGAGTCGTCGGTGCGACCGCGCTTTCCCACCCTCGCCGATCTCCAACGCTCCGCGAGAGAAGCCGTTGACGCCGTTCAGTACGGCAAAGAGGTCCGCGACAACGTCCGAGGCTTCGTGGACGTGAGGATCGGCAGCCTGCGCCTTGGAACGACGGCCCGCTTTTTCGAGGGTGGCCATCCCATCGACCTGGAAGAGCTGCTCGCGACGAACACCGTGTTCGAAATCGAGGACCTCGGTGACGACAACGACAAGGCGTTCTTCATCGGAACGGTCCTTATCCGCGTAGTCGAGCTTCTTCGTCTCTGGGAACGCCACGGACGAAGAGCGCAAGGATTACGGCACGTCACCGTCATCGAGGAGGCGCACAGACTCCTGCGGAACGTCCCTGAGGACTCCCCCGCTGCACACGCGGTAACGATGTTCGCGAACCTTCTGGCCGAGGTGCGAGCCTATGGAGAGGGCATCGTCGTTGCTGAACAGATTCCGGCGAAGATCATCTCTGACGTAGTCAAGAACAGCGCGGTCAAGCTATTGCACCGACTACCGGCGGCCGACGACCGCGCTTTCGTCGGATCAACAATGAACCTCACCGAAGCGCAGTCTGCCGTCGTTGTCGCGCTCGAGCCGGGAGATGCGGCCGCCCACGCCGACGGCATGGACCGTCCGGTTCTGGTGCACGTCGACCTTGGGTCGGATGCTGCAGAGGCCATCGACGCGGTTCCTCCGACGGCACCCGTGAGCCCGCGAAGCATTGCCTGTCCACCACGATGCAAGAACACTCCATGCACGATGGAGACCCTCGTCCTGGCGGGAGAGCTAGCACGCGTCCCAGCGCTGACACTCTGGGCTGAGATCGTCACCTTGTCGCATCTGATGGGCGAGCCCGCAGGTGCCCTCAGCGACAACCTGCTCCGCACAGTGCAAGTCCTTGACGAAGACCGCGTGCGTTGCGCGCTCGGGCTTTCCGCGACTGCTGCCGTCGCGCGCCGCTGGCGATACATTCGCCACTTCTACGATCCGCGTCGGCTCGAGGTCGAAATCGTGGCTGCTTTGGTCCGCCAGCTCAAGGGCGAGCACCTAGACCGACCGGATCCATGCTGGCAGATTGGACGGTTTCGCTGGGCCGACGTGCGGCGAGAGCTTGACGCCACCAATGAGGCCGAGCGAGCAAGCTCAGCGCCACTCGAGCTACCTGCAGCATGGACTGCTCGCGGTCTGCAGTTTGTTGGATCGACGTGGGCGGAGATTCGCGACGAACTGCGGGCAATGGAGACAAGCCTCGCGACGCCGTTCACACCCACCTTTCTCGGGGTGCCCAACGCCATAGACGAGTGCGCTGGGAGAATGAGCCGACAAACGACCCGCGCTCGCCGCCTGGACGACGCCCTGCAGGGCGTCCTGCGGCTTCCAACTGTCTGGCCTTCGTTCCGTCTGTATCCGAGGAACGAACCGGAGACAGCCTTGTGACTGATGCTCCGTCATACGAACCGCCGCCCGCAGCTTCTGAAGCGGCTGAGCCAAAAGAAGTACCTCGCGATGCCGGCGCGCCCGATTCGAACGGATTGAAGGCATCAGGCGGGCGCGCTGAAGGCACACGCTCAACCACGCTTGACCCGGGAGGCTCACTGGAGGCGCCGCCCCCTTCTGAGTCCGAGGTTCCAATGGACTCGCGTGACGAACTGAGCGAGCCTGACAACATGGACTCCGGCGGTGACCCGGAAGGCGATCCCAAGAGCCTGGAAGATGCGGACGAAACCGCCGCGACAACTGCACCTGCTGACGAGTTTGCCGGAACTCCGCCGGCAGACTCCTCGAACTTGGCCTCCCGAGACGAGGGTGGCGACCTTCAGGGAGACCCACCCACCGCTACGGAGCAACCCGAAATGATCGAACCGCCGAGCTCCGACCTGCAGAAAACACAGCTACCGGACGGCGAACCCCAGCCCGGAAAAGCGACGCCGAGCGCTGGCGGTTCGGTCGATCTAGCCCTCAAGGACGCGCAGCGCGACCAGGGGGAGCCACCCCAGGACACGGCCCTCAAGGACGCGCAGCGCGACCAGGGGGAGCCACCCCAGGACACGGCCCTCAAGGACGCGCAGCGCGACCAGGGGGAACCACCCAGGGGGGAGCCACCAAGGGGGGAGCCACCCAGGGAAGGTCGACAGAGCCAGGAAGACCGACCACAGGATGACAAGAAGCCACCGGATAGTTCGACGATTCGAGTAGACGGGGACCCCGGAGACTCCAAGCTCGTTTCAACCCTCGAGCAAGCTGATACGAGATCTGCCATGGACAAGGCCTTGGTCGATTCTCAGCCTCAGAACTACGAGTCGCGACACGAGGAAGGTGCATGGATCATCCGCAACGAGACAACAGGAGAAACTCGTGTGGAACGCGTGCCGTCGGGAGAGCGTGCGGGGATTAGTCCGGGTGAGCAGCCGAACTTGAATGCGAACGAGCAGGTGGAGGGCTTCATGCATACTCATCCCAATCCCGAGACGGATGAACACGGAGACGCGTGGCGACAGGGTCCAAGCGATACAGACAAACGCTGGGCCGACTACCATCAAATACCTGTAGTAGTGCGGTCAGCTTCTGATGTCTATGTTTACTTTCCAAAGACGTCTCGATAGACGAAAGGAGCGTACTGGTCTTGCTGGTTGAGTCTGATGCGATCAAGATCGCATGTGCGTACGTCCAATCGAGGTATGGACCGGATGGGCTAAGCCGGCGCGAAGTTCATGCTGAACGCACAAACGACGGGTGGCACGTGTCGTTTCCGTGGTCAGATGTGAACATGCTCGGAGGAGAACCGCACGTGACGCTAGACGCGGACGGGAACGTAGTTGACTTCTATTCAACCCAGTGACGGCTCACGCGGTTTGGTTGTGCGGTCCTTGCTCCGCACCTCGTGGGCTCGGACTTGGACAACGGGTGGAACAGCTCACGGACTCTGGTTAAGTGGCCATACGATCCGCTGCAAGGGAGTGCACTTCTCAAGACGCTGAACAAGTGTCGCGCATGTACCTTTCAAGGACGTCGAACATCTGCGGTCTGTAGGGTTCGTCGACGTGATTGACGTTCCACAGGCCCGATGCCGCAATGGCAAGGTTTATCGCTTCACGGCCCAACCATGCCGGCGACGCATGGTCCAGTCCGCCCGAAGCAGTGCTGACCAACGCGATGCAGTTGCGCTCGAGGAAGCCCCGGTCGCTCGAGCCGTCGGGTCGCGTCGGCACAGACAGCCACAAGAGAGGCATCTCACCGATGTACTGGCTCACCGCGCGCTCGTGTTCTAGTTCAGCTGCGAGCCAGGCGGGGTCTCGCTGCTTTGAAAGCCACGAGGCGAGAAGCGCATCGGGCGCGTGGTCGCGTCGCAGGAGCGCGGCACCGATGTGCAATCGGAAGACGGATCCGCGGTGATTGCCTCCCCCGGGATTCCTGCCTGACCGGTTACCGCGGTGCTGCGAGAGACGCCCCCAGAGCGTCGTCCCGCTGCTCTGTGTGAGGGCGTGCGTCCCGATCCGAACGACGCGAGGACTTCCGTCGCCCCGCGTCTCGCCTCGCTCGAAGAAGAAATAGATGCCCTGGGATGGCCAGCCCGAGCGTGCGGTCGCGACGCGCAGCGTCCGCTTTCCGCCGAGCTTCCGCTCCAAGTCTGGGAACAGAGCGTACAAACGGTCGGTGTCCGCCGCCCGTGTGGTGGTCACGCCAGTGGCTCCACGTGGATGTTGTGCGGTCCATCAGCACTGCGATCCCAGAACGCGGCGAACGCGCGCGCGAGCGTGCCCAGGACCAGGCCCGTCCCACGGCCTCGCGCCGTCACCAGGTAAGTGGGAACGCCGAGCTGGCCCCACGGTGTCCTGTGGACCAGCTTGGCGTATTCGCCCGAAGTGAACGCGATCACGGTGCCGGGCTGGGTGTTGCGCGCATGGTGGAGCAGCGCTCGCTCGAGGGCGCCTCGCCAGTCGCCGAGCTTCAGCTTCTTCTCATACCAGCCGATCGGCTCTGTGGCCGTCACGACGCCGTACCCACCGCTGATGATGACGATGTTCGCGTCGGCGGCGACGGCGCGGGCGAGGGTCGGCCGGCACGCCTTGTAGAAGGTGCCGATGTAACGCTCCCACGCGGGCATCAGCAGCGATGCGTCCAACTGGGAGTGCACCAACACTCGCAGTCGGGCTTCTTCGAGTTCGTCGGTCCATAGGGTCGTGGACGCTCCCGAGAATGGTTCACCAGCCTTTGCTTTGCTCTTGGAGCACTCCAGGATGATCATCGCTTTACGTGGATTGTCGTCTGGGAGGCGCGAGGGTCCACCCTGCGCAGGCGCGATGTCCGAGAGGTGTTGCCTGACGCTCCCGGCCGGTGGTGCACGGTTCGAGTCAGAAGGCTGTCCCGTGCGTCGAAAGGTCACGGCCCGTCCGAGCTCTACGTGGTCCAGCTCGTACCCGGCGGCACGCCACGCGCGAGTGTTAGGACGGTCACCGTGCCACCACTGCGGGTAGTGCTTGACCGCAGAGGCCGGCAGCCCGCCAACGACAGCATCGAACTGATCCCACCCGATGGTGACACGCGACGCGTCTTGACGCGCAAGCCACACGGTGAGGCTTGACCACTCGGCCGTCATGGGCCTCCCCCTGCTCCGAGAGCCAGAGGAATCCAATGCCGCCAGGTGGGCAAAACGCTCATGCGTCCGCCGTCACCTGCTGCGGGTCGGCGAAGCGCTCCCGCATCCGATCAATAACCTCGCGGGCGTCAGGCAGTACCTCCAACTTCTGCGCCAGGACGGCCTCCGGCATGCCCAGCTCACGAACGAGGTAGGCGTGCCCTAGCCACTTCATTGCGGAGCCCACCCAGTACTGCCAGTACTGGTCGAGTACCTGCGAGGACGGCTTGTGCTCGGGGTGGATGACAGCGTTACGAGTGGCGGAAACAGCATGTGCGAACTTGCCCGGTTCTCCGGCGAGGAGCACGCCGGTCACACCGAGGGACGTGACCAGCTCGGCGACGCGGTGACGAAACACAGGAGGCGTGGAGGCTTCGAGGAGCGGTTCGGCCCAATCGACAAGGTCGTCGGGAATCGCCTCCAATGCTCGCTGGACGCGCTCATCCCTCTCGGCAACCGCGACTTGAGGATGCCCGAAGTCTTTCTGGTGAAGGGCTTCCAGCGCCCGCGCGTAGATATTGAAGCGCTCGCTCACACTTACTCGGCGGGTGTCGTCCAGGAGCGTTAGCAGACGCCAGCCCTGGGAGTGCCGCTCCCGCAGGTTCCACCAATGGTTAAAGGTGTCCTCAGCAGAGGGCAACGACCGCGCCGAGAAGAGGCAGCGGCCGAATCGCTGTCTTGAGCAGGTTGGCCGACCCACAGCTGCCATGTGCCTGAGGACGCGAACTTGAGCGTCCTCGAGTCCCGCCGGCACCAGCGTGAGGCTTGTGATGGCGCACTCACAACAGGTTGCGATGCGGGACAGCGCCGCCAAAGTGCCCGCCGTGGTCAGCGCAGCGTCGTGACCGACCGGATTGAGGAACTCCATGGTCATGCGGGCTTGCAGGCCGAGCTCCACAGAAGATTGGCCTGAATGAAATGTGGGCTCGACTCCGATCTCGACGCGTCCTACATCGTGAACTACGCCACTCGCGATCGAGTATTGGCTCGCCCGCAACTCGATACTCTGCAGCTCGCCGTCGTCATCGTTGGTCGTTTTCAGTTCGGGTGAAGGCGTACCGACGAAGTCATCAAGGTGCTCGGTGCTGAGCGTCATGGTCACGTAAGTCGTTTCACTGTCTACGAGAGCACCGACCAGCCCAACCCCGACGTGCCAGACTTCGGTCGCGGAAGTACCTGCGAGGTACCACGAGATTCCGGCTGCAGCGAGCAGAGTAACCGGCGCGTCTCTCGAGGTACCGTAGACGACCGGAATCTCGACCCATTCGGCGATCGGGTAGCTCTGCCCCGGCTCGACCCGGTGCTGCAGCAAGACGCCTTCGACGTGGAGGGCGAACTCGTGCTCGGAGAGCACCAGCGTCCCGCGGAGACGTCTCTCCGGGATCTCCGGAAGCCACCATTCGCCTTCGATCGTCTCAGGGAAGAACACCGAGTCTCAACTCCACTGACACGCCCAGCCCGGGCCGCTCGGGTGCGGCGACCAGTCCGTCGATACGAGGCCGAGGTTGTGGGCGCAGGACTGGGCCGCGAGGTTCGAGTAAGCGCCTAGGTTGATCCGCCAGGATCGCGGATGGTCCGGCTCATGCGGCGCCGTTGAAAGGTCCGGACGAAGAAGGACTATTGGGAAGAGAGGAAGCACCTGGCTTCCGCGGACGCGCGGTGCAGTCTCGCACGCGGACCTCAGCATGTCTCGTTCGTCCGTCCGAAGTTCGTCCCGTAGCGTCGCGAACAGCATGTAGCAATCGATTCCCTGCGTCCCAAACCACCGCTGCACTAGAAGCAGGTTGTCGAGATCTTGCTGTTCAAGCGAGCCTTGGTTCTTGACCTCGCCAACGATGACCTCAGGCCACCCACGATCGTGCTGAACCATGAAGAGGTCCAGCTCGCACTCGTGTCCAGGTGGTTGCCCCTTCACGCGCGGTGTCTTCAATTCGACTCCGAACTGGTGAGGGCTTCCGCCCTCGAGCAAACCGGGCGCTCCAACCGCTGCGGCAGCAGCCAACACTGCCAATGCTTCGAGTAGGCGGTCTTCACCGATGTGCTGGGGCAGCCGGTAATGCCAGGCCGCGTTCGCTCGCGGCTGGACTAGGGCGAACCCGAGTGGGAACTCTGCCGCGCACATCTCGCAGGTCATGGACGTGCTGAGGTCTTCCGAAGTCGCACACAGAATTTCGTGGTGCATGTCAAGTCCCGGTACCCGCACGACACTTTGGCTCCGGCACCTAGACGACACCTCTAACCCACGGCCTCGTCCCGCTTGACCTTGCGGTTGTGCGGCCTGCCGTTCGGCGTCGAGAAGGCGCCGAACTCCTTCGAGCGGTCGTGGCGGATCGGGTGGATTTTCACGACGGCGCCCTCGTAGGAGATCTGCACCGAGGAGTTGACGATGGCGACGTCGACCATGAGACCCCGGTACGGGTTGCCGGCCCTATAGGGATGTCCGGCGAAGCTCACCGAGCCGGAGTTGTCGACGGCACGCGACACGGTCGTCCCGGTCGTGGCTGGCCGCGCCCTCATGTGGCGAGGTTCGTGCTTGCGGGCCGGCTCCTTTCCGGCCGGGTGGCGCCGGGCGTGGGTGGCGACGATCTCTCCCTCAGAGACGATCTCGACGAGGCCGCCCGAGAGCCGCACCTCGACCACCTCGCCAGAGAGCCAACGTCCGGTGGGGTAGGCGAAGCCTGCGAGGTGGATGCGGCCGTCGCGGCCGACACGCCGGGTGATGCGGGCCGGGCTGAGGTCCTCCTCGCGCTCCTCTCCGAGGTCGGTGTCCGCGATCTCGAGCGTGGGTTCGCTTTGAAGGGCGAAGCGCTCTACGGGCGGGACGTCGCCGATCGACTGGTGCGGCCTCGCCGTGTTGTAGGTGTCCACCCAGTGATCGAGGGCGCCCTGGGCCTCCTCGAGGGTCTTCAGGCGGAAGTCGTGCTTCGAGAAGAACTCGCGGCGAAGCGTGCGGTGGAAGCGCTCCACCTTGCCCGTCGTCGTCGGCGAGCGGGGGGCCGTGAGGAGGTGCTCGATCCCGTTGTCCCGGCAGATCTTGTCGAAGAGCACGGGGCCCGGCCCGGAGCTGAAACGCGAGGTGAAGACCTTGCCGTTGTCAGAGAGCACCTGGTCCGGCACTCCGTGCCGGCGAAGAGCGAGCTTGAAGGCCTCGCAGACCGGCCGGGCGGTCGCCCGCACCATGAGGCGGGCCGAGACGCAGTAGCGGGAGTGGTCGTCGACCCCTGTCAGGCACTTGAGCTCGGTGCCGTCTTGGAGGTGGAAGCCGCCGACGACGTCGACCTGCCAGAGCTCCATCGCCTTGTGGCGCTCCCAGCGCTTGTAGTCCTGCTTTCGCCGCTTGCGCTTGGTCGGCTCGACGAGGCGGTGGCGGACGAGGGCCCGGTAGATCGACGAGCGGCCTGGCAGCGGACGGACGCCCTCGGCCCGAAGGAAGTAGAGGATCGTCCGCGGCCCCCAGTCCGGCCGGAGCCGGCGCATCTCGACGACTCGCGCCTCGACCGCCGGCGGCATCTGATGGGGGCAGCTCTCGGGACGCGAGCTCTTGTCGACGAGGGCCGAGAAGCCGTCGGTGGCGTAGCGCCTCAGCCAGGTGTGAACCGTCTGACGGCACACCCCGTAGCGGAGGGCGACCTCGGTGACGCTCGCCCCGTCGAGCACCTCGAAGACCGCCTTCGTCCGCTGTTCCACGACCCCGAGCTCCACGAGCACAGGTGGCCTCCTTCGCATCTGCCGGCTGTGATGCCGACAGCGAAGGAGGTGGCGACGGCGAACTGGTGGATGCTCAGGCGGGCGAAGGTGTCGTGCAGGTACCGGAGCCAGTGTCGCCCAGGTACCGGAGCCGCGCCGGAAAGTGTCGTGCAGCTACCGGAGCCACAGTGTCCAGCATGAACCGAAGTCGCACACAGAATTTCGTGGTGCAGATGTGGTGCAGGCGGACAGGTGATGGGCAACCGAGCCAGCCTCGCGACCCACCCGCAGCGCCCCTACCAGGGGAAACATCGAGAGCGGACGACGGGACTCGAACCCGCGACCCTCACCTTGGCAAGGTGATGCTCTACCAACTGAGCCACGTCCGCGTGCTCCAGACATCGTAGCAACAGCGCTCGAGAGCAGGCACGCCTGCTCAGAGCCTGGTCGCGCGCGACAGTGCGGGCATGCTGGCAGTCCCCGACGCGGTCCGAAACAAGGCCCACGCCGCCGGAGCAGACGCCTGGCTCGAGCACCTCCCGGGCCTTGTGACCGAGATCGAGGAGCTGTGGAGCGTCAGTGTCGAGCGCGTCTACAACGACGCCACGGAGGCCTTCGTCGCCGCCGTCACGACCAGCACGGGCAAGCCGGCGGTGCTCAAGGTGCACATCGACCGGGAAGGAGACCAGGCAGAGCGGGAGATCGATGTGCTGCTGGTCGCGGCCGGCAACGGCTGCGCGCGGCTCCTCCGCCACGACCTCGCCCGCAAGGCGCTCCTCCTCGAACAGCTGGGGCGATCACTCTTCGAGCTCGGATGGCCTATGTCGAAGCGTCACGCCGTCCTCTCCGACACCGTGGCCCAGGTGTGGCGCCACCGACCGCCGGCTGGCCTGCCGTCTGGCGCCGAGAAGGGGCGCTGGCTCGTCGACTTCATCCAGCACGAGTGGTATGCGCTCGACCGGCCCTGCTCGGAGGCGGCGGTCGACTACGCCCTCGCCTGCGCGGACCGACGCATCGAAGCGCACGACGACGAACGTGCCGTCCTCGTACACGGCGATGTCCACCAGTGGAACGCGCTGGAGGCAGAAGGCGGCTTCAAGCTGATCGACCCCGACGGGCTACGGGCCGAGCCCGAGTACGACCTCGGCATCATCATGCGCGAGGACCCGCTCCCCCTTCTCACGGGCGACCCGACCGAGCGCGCCAGCTGGCTGGCGGCACGAACCAGCCTCGACGCCGGAGCCGTCTGGGAGTGGGGTTGCGTCGAACGCGTCTCGACAGGACTCCTCGGCACACGGATCGGGCTGCAGCCCGTCGCCCGCGAGATGCTGGCCGCCGCCGATCGGATCGGCGCCATGCGCCCTCAGCTCTGAACGAAACCCACTGCCCCTCCCCACCAGAGCGTTAGAGCCCCCGACTACCTTTGGAGCAACAGGGGTCCCCTGTGCCCGTTCCGGATCGAGGGAGGACCCGGGCATTGGCGCTGGCTCCGGCCTGACGCCAGTCCTGCGGGCCCGAGGAGGCCGAGCCGCCCGAGCCGCTGCTCGCGACGCGCTCCCGACCAACCGGCTGACGGCAGGGACCGGAGGCCAACCGAGCGAGCGGAGCGACCGAGGGCGGCAGCGAGCCGGCCGCAGGCCGGCTCGGAGGAGACCGCACAGCCATCGAGGTCGACGGACCTCAGTGACCCCGCGCGATCCACTCCTCGAGATGCGGCGCCTCGTCGCCGATCGTGGTCTCCTCCCCATGCCCGGTCAGCACGCGCGTCGCGGCGGGAAGGACCAGCAATCGACGACGGATCGACTCGACGATGGTCGGGAAGTCAGACCACGAGCGACCGGTCGCGCCCGGCCCACCACGAAAGAGCGTGTCGCCCGAGAACACGACCGCGCCCTCGCTGTCGTAGAGGCAGCACCCGCCCGGCGTATGCCCAGGTGTGTGCAGCACGGACAACTCCACACCGCCGACCGAAAGGCGTTGGCCGTCGACGAGATCGCCGTCAGGCGAGACCGAACCGTGTACCTCACGCCACAGGGGGAGATCGGAAGAGTGCAGCAACACAGGGGCACCGACAAGCGACCGCAGCTCCACGGCCGCGTTGATGTGGTCGTTGTGTCCGTGCGTGCACACGATGGCGGCCACTCGCCGGGCGCCGATCGCGGAGGCGATGGCCGCGGCGTCGTGCGGCGCGTCGAGAACGACGACCTCCGAGTCGGAGCCGACGATCCAGACGTTGTTCTCGACCTCGAAGTCCTCTCCGTCGAGGGAGAAGATCCCCGACGTCGTCAGATGGTCGATCACAGCGGCAGCCTGAGCTCGAGCTAGAGCTACAGGACCACCACGGAACGCAGCACCTCGCCGCGCTCCATCCTGTGAAAGGCCTCCTCGACGTCCTCGAGCGAGATCGTCTCCGAGACGAACCGATCGAGGTCGAGCCGCCCGGCCAGGTAGAGGTCGATCAACATCGGGAAGTCGCGCGACGGAAGGCAATCGCCGTACCACGACGGCTTGAGCCGCCCTCCGCGGCCGAAGAACTCGATCATCGGGAGGTCGATCCGCATGGCCGGTGTCGGCACGCCGACCTGCACGAGCGTCCCGGCGAGGTCTCGGGCGAAGAAGGCCTGCTCCATCACCTTCGGGTTCCCGACGGCCTCGATGCAGACGTCGGCGCCGTTGCCGCCGGTGGCGGCACGAACGGCCTCGACGGGATCCGCGGCAGAGGCGTCGACGACGTCAGTCGCTCCGAACTCGCGGGCGAGAGCGAGCTTCCGGGCGTCGAGGTCGACTCCGATGATGGTCGTCGCCCCTGCCAGCACAGCCCCGGCGATGGCGGCACAGCCGACGCCTCCGCAGCCGAACACCGCGACCGAGTCGCCGTAGCCCACCTCGCCGGTGAAGAGCGCCGCTCCGAGCCCGGCCATCACCCCGCAGCCGAGGAGGCCCGCCGCCTCCGGGCGCGCCCTGCGGTCGACGACCGTGCACTGGCCCGCCGCGACGAGGGTCTTCTCACAGAAGGCACCGATGCCGAGCGCCGGCGACAGCTCGCGTCCGTCGGAGGCGAGCGTCATCTTCTGAACAGCGTTGAAGGTCGAGAAGCAGTACCAGGGACGTCCCCGAAGACACGAGCGGCACCTGCCGCACACCGCTCTCCAGTTGAGGATCACGAAGTCGCCCGGCGAGACCGACACGACGTCGGGGCCGACGGCCTCGACGACGCCGGCCGCCTCGTGACCGAGAAGAAACGGGAAGTCGTCGTTGATGCCGCCCTCCCGGTAGTGGAGGTCGGTGTGGCACACACCGCACGCCTGCACCTGCACGAGCGCCTCGCCCGGTCCTGGATCGGGGACCAGGATCGTCTCGATGGACACCGGCGAGCCCTTCGCCAGCGCCACGACCCCTCGAACCTCGTGCGTCATCACTACCTCCTCGAGGATGACCAGCCTCCGACCGCACAGCCCAGCGGGCGCCGACCGTATACCGACCCTTGCCCGCGGGACCAACGTTCCATAGACTGAACATTCAGTCAAACGACTGCAGCACAAGGACCGAAAGGAACGGGACCCTCCCGTGGCGGACACGATCGCCGACGCGACGACAACGACCAAGCCCAACACAGAGTCCAAGGCCGACAACGGCACGGCGGCCCAGAACGACCTCGACGAGCTGATCGCGAGAGAGGAGCGGCGGTTCCTCGAGCGCCAGCCGCGATCAGGCGAGCTCCAGCGCAAAGCCCGAGGGGCCCTCGCCGGCGGCGTCACCTCGAGCTGGCAGATCACCAAGCCTCAGGCGGTGTGGCTCAGCCACGGGAAGGGCTCGAGGATCTACGACGTCGATGGGAACGAGTACGTCGACCTCCACGGCGGCTACGGCGCCGGCCTCGCAGGTCACGCGCATCCTGCGATCGTCGAGGCCGTTCAGCGTCAGGTCGAGCGGGGCACCCACTTCGCCCAGCCGACCGAGAACGCCCTCTGGGTCGCCGAGGAGCTGGCCCGCAGATTCGGATTGCCCCTTTGGCGGTTCACCAACTCGGGGACCGAGTCGACGATGGACGCCATCCACCTCATGCGGGCCGTCACCGGCCGCGACCGCATCATCAAGATCGAGGGCTGCTACCACGGCCACCACGACTCGGTGCAGGTCTCGGTCTGGGTCGATCCGGAGGACGACATCGGCGACGTCCATCACCCCAAGGGGGTCGCCTCGAGCACCGGCATCCCGCGAGCGCTCACGGACCTCACCCACATCGCCACCTTCAACGACCTCACGAGCGTGGAGAACATCCTCGAGGATCACCCCGGTGAGGTCGCCGGCATGATCCTCGAGCCGTTCATGATGAACGCCGGCATCATCCCGCCCCTCGACGGCTACCTCCAGGGCCTGAAGGAGCTCCTCCACAAGCACGGCGCGCTCCTCACCTTCGACGAGGTGAAGACCGGGCTCACGGTCGGGCCCGGCGGCGCCACGGCCCTCCTCGGGGTCACGCCCGACATCGCCTGTCTCGCGAAGTCGATCGGGGGCGGCCTCGTCATCGGCGCCGTCGGCGGGACGAGTGAGGTCATGGGCCACGTCGCCAACGGCGACTACGAGATGGTGGGCACCTTCAACGGCAACCCCCTCTCGATCGCCGGAGCAAGGGCAATGCTGGAGCACGTGGCGGTGCCGGCGGCCTACGAGAGGATCGCCAAGCACCGCGAGGTCGTCCGCACGGCGCTCACGCAGGCCATCGACGAGCACCGCCTCGACGCCCACGTCGTCGACGTCGGCGCCAAGGGTTGTGTCACCTTCCGCACGGACCCGGTCAGGAACTTCCGGGACCTGCACGGGATCGACGACCGCTACAACCACGCCCACTGGCTCATCCAGCACAACGGCGGGGTTTTCCTCCCGCCGTGGGGCAAGACCGAGCAGTGGCTCATCTCGGTCCAGCACGGGGACGAGGACATCGAGCGCTTCGTCGCGAACTTCGAGCGCCTCGCCGAGGAGGTCGGACGGTAGCCCGACCGAGGAACGGGGACCGGGCTCGCCGCGAAGCAGGGCCTACCAGCGCGTCTGGCGCCGGACAACGAGCAGGCGCACCCGGGGATGCCTTGCCTCCCCACCCTGATAGTGATTGACTTCCTGATCGAATGTTCAGTCAGGGCAAGGTAGCCCTGCACAGAGGGGGTGGAGGGCGATGACGAGCCACCCGCGGGAGGGCTACGCGGACCGGACTGCCGGGCGACGGGGGGACCCCGGTCGGGAGCACAAGGGACACCAGACGCACGAAGGCCCGCTCGACGCGGCGACACACCAGCCCGGGGTCACACGGCGCAACTTCCTCACGGCAGTCGGCGCCGGAGCGGGCGCCATGGGGATCGGTTCGCTGCTGGCGGCCTGCAGCTCGGGCGCCAACAACGGCACCGGCGGCACAGGCGGCAACGGCGGCACCGGCACAGGCCTCCCGCTCGCACGGCCGAACAAGCCGGTCAGATGGCCGCTCTTCAGCGACAACAAGCCGATCGCCGACAACCTCCAGCCCGAGAAGGGAGCGACCCTCCAGATCTACAACTGGGTCGCCTACCTGAACGAAGCCGTCGTGAAGAACTTCTGCAAGAAGTACGACTGCAAGTACACGCTCACGACGTTCAACACCATGAGCGAGGCCGTCGCCAAGCTCGGGAGCGGCCAGTTCCAGTTCGACGTCTTCTTCCCCACGGTCGACGTCATCGGGCAGCTCATCGAGACGAAGATGCTCCGCCCCCTCAACCACAGCTACATCCCGAACATCGCCAACTGCTGGCCTGACTACCAGAACCCCTTCTACGACGAGGGATGGCGGTACACCACGCCGTACTCGATCTACACGACCGGCATGGGGTGGAGGAAGGACAAGGTCAACGTCACCCCCGGCTGGGACATGCCCTGGCAGGCGGCCAAGTACAAGGGCAAGGTCGCCATCCTCGACGACTACCGCGAGGGCCTCAGCCTCGCCCTGCTGCGCAGGGGCATCTACGACCTCAACACGACGTCGGCCTCGCAGATCACCCAGGCCGGCAAGGACCTCCAAGAGCTCAGCTCCCTCACCGGCGTCCGCATCGACAACAACGACTACACCGACGTGCCCTCCGGGAAGACCTGGGTGCACGAGGCGTGGTCGGGCGACATGGCCGCCTCGTACGAGTACCTGCCGAAGGGGACGTCGATCGACGTCCTCGGCTACTGGTTCCCGGGCAACGGCAAGGGTCCGGTGGCGAACGACCTCATGACCATCCTGGCGAACGGGAAGAACCCCGTGCTGTCGCACCTGTTCATGGACTACCTGCTCGACGTGCACAACGCCATCGAGAACTACAGCTACGTCGGGTACATGCAGCCGCTCACGGCGGTGACGGCGGCCCGGCTCACGGCCGAGCACCTCCTCCCGCCCCAGCTCGCGTCGACGGTCGTGACACCGCAGGACTTCCGCACGGGCGTCATGGAGCTCGAGCTGCCCCTCAGCGCGAACGCCTTGTGGGAGCAGTCGTGGAATTCCTTCTCGAAGGGCCTCTAGGACCGTCAGCGAGATGAGGGGGCGAGCGGTGGGCGAGCGCCCGAACGGCGGCTCCCGACGGGCGAGCTCCCCGAGCGGCCGGCTCCTCTGGATGGGGCTCGCCGCGCCGGGCGCCATCTGGCTCGTCATCCTCTTCGTCGTCCCGTTCTACGTCATGCTGGCCGTGGCGGCGGGCAAGGTGAACGCCTTCTTCCAGACGGCCGTGCCGGTCTGGAACCCGCTCGGATGGAGCGGGGCCAACTTCGCCTCGGTCTGGAGCGACCTCTACAGCGCCCAGGCGGTCCGCACCGTCGTCTACACCGGCCTCGCCACCGTCATCTCGTTCGCCATCGCCTTCCCGGTCGCCTACTTCGTGACCCGCTTCTCGGGACGGCGCAAGACCTTCTTCCTCGTCGTCCTCATCGCCCCGTTCTGGGTGAGCTACATGATGCGGATGCTGGCCTGGATCGACCTGTTGCAGCAGAACGGCTACGTGAACAAGGCGCTCGCCTTCTTCCACCTGCCGGGGTCGAGCACCAACTGGCTCGGAGGCGACGCCGTCACGGTCGTGCTCGGCCTCGTCTACGGCTACATCCCCTACCTCATCATCGTGTTGTACGCAGGCCTCGACCGGATCGACCCGAGCCTGCTCGAAGCGGCGAGGGACCTCGGGCTCGGCAAGGCCCGCACGTTCTGGCACGTGACCCTCCGGCTCTCGAAACCCACCCTCCTCGCCGGCGCCTTCCTCACCGTGCTCCCGATGCTCGGGGACTACTTCACGAACCAGCTCCTCTCGGGCGCCCCCGGCAACACCATGATCGGCAACTCGATCGAGGGCGACCTGACGCTGCCCGGCGCCTCCGGCCAGGGCGCCGCCCTCGCCCTCCTCCTGCTCGTCGTGCTGCTCATCCCGATGGTCTTCTACGCCGTGTCCACGGCACGCGCCTCGCGGGAGAACATCTGATGGCCGCCGTCGCCGAAGCGGCGCCGCCTCGGCAGGCAGCCGCAGACCGGACCGCCGCGACCGGCTGGCGCCGGCCACGGCTGACGAGCCCATGGCGGCACGCCTGGTTCCTCGAGGGGTTCACCTGGCTCTACCTCGTGTGGTCGATCGTCCCGGTCGCCGTGGCGGTCCTCTTCTCGTTCAACAAGGGCAAGTCGCAGCAGACCTGGCAGGGCTTCTCGACGCACTGGTGGTCGAGCAACCCCAACGACTCCGTCCTGCAGAACCCCGAGCTGCACCACGCCGTCATCCAGTCGCTCGTCCTCGCCGGGCTCACGACGCTCATCACCGTCCCGCTCGGGGTGGCCTTCGCGATCGGGATCGACCGCTGGCGCACGAGGACGGCGGGCGGCCTCAACATGGTGATGATCTTCTCCTTCGTCGTGCCCGAGCTCCTCCTCGCCGTGGCGCTCTTTTTCGTCGTCACCCAGCTCCTGCACTTCATCGCCCTCGGCACGACGGCCGAGGTGGCCGGGCTCGTCGTCTGGAACCTGTCGTGGCCGGCCATCGTCGTACGCGCCCGGCTCATCACGATCGGCAAGACCTACGAGGAGGCGGCGGCAGACCTCGGCTGCTCCAAGCTCCAGGCGATGCGGAGGGTGCTGATGCCTCTGCTCCTCCCGGCCGTCTTCGCGAGCGCCGTGCTGGTGTTCGCCGGCGTCATCGACGACTTCGTGATCGTCGAGCAGCTCTCCTCGACGGCCAACACCCAGCCGATGTCGGTCGAGATCTACTCGAACGTCCACGGGGGCCTCGCCGGTCCGGAGCTCAACGCCCTCGCCACGATCATGCTCGGCATCTCGCTCGTGGTCGCCATCCTCGGCTTCGTCGTCTACCGGTTCATGACACGGGGCGAACGGGGCACGAAGGGCACGGCCGAAGCCCTCACGACCATCGCAGGGTGGTCGTGAAGACACCCGAAGGAGGCCGCATGGGCGGCGGTCACGTCAATCTCGTCGACCTGACCAAGCGATTCGCAGACGTCACCGCGGTCGCGGGCGTCTCGCTCGAGGTGCGAGCCGGCGAGTTCTTCTCGCTCCTCGGCCCGTCCGGCTGCGGCAAGACGACGACGCTGCGCCTCGTGGCCGGCTTCGAGCAGCCGACCTCCGGCACGGTGCTGCTCGACGGCCGCGACGTGACGATGCTGCCGCCCAACAAGCGGGACGTGAACACGGTCTTCCAGAGCTACGCCCTCTTCCCCTTCCTGAACGTGGCCGACAACGTCGCCTTCGGGCTCAGGTACCGGTCCCTCCCGAAGGCGGAGGCGACCCGCCGGGTGGGAGAGGCGCTCGAGCTCGTCCGCCTCTCCGGCTACGAGAAGCGGCGCCCCGGCCAGCTCTCTGGCGGCCAGCAGCAGCGGGTTGCCCTGGCGCGGGCGCTCGTGCTCAACCCGGCGGTCCTCCTCCTCGACGAGCCGCTCGGCGCCCTCGACGCCAAGCTGCGAAGGGCACTCCAGGTGGAGCTGAAGGCGCTCCAGGAGCAGGTCGGCATCACCTTCCTCTACGTGACCCACGACCAGGAGGAGGCCCTCACCATGTCGGACCGCCTGGCGGTCATGTCCGGCGGTCGCATCGCCCAGCTCGGCACGCCGCGCCAGGTCTACGAAGAGCCCGTCGACGCCTACGTCGCCGACTTCCTCGGCGTCTCGAACCTGATGGACGCCACCGTCACGCGCCCGGGCGGGGCACAGACCCCCTGCGAGTTGCGCGTCGGCGAGTTCGAGCTCGACGCCACCTGCGGCGCGGTCGACGCCACGGGGGCGGTGCGTCTCGCCATCCGGCCCGAGCGGGTGCAGCTCGCTGAGTTCGGGGCGTCAGGGCGCAACGTTGTGCCCGGGATGGTCGAGCGGGTCGCGTTCCTCGGCAGCTCCGTCCAAGTCTTCGTGCGCCTGGCGGCGGGCGAGAACCTGCAGGCGCTCCTTCACAACGACGGCTCGCCGCTCACCTGGCAGCAGGGCTCCCCCGTCAGCGTGACCCTTCCGCCCGACGCGCTCCGCGTGCTGCCCTCCGTCGTCCCGGACTTCGAGCGCCAGCTCGTCGAGGACGACGGGCTCAGCGCGACCGCGAGCCGCGTGCCCGCGACGTCGTCCCCTCCGCCGGCCAGCTGAAGCCGAGCTGCGCAGCCGCGACCCGCATCGAGAGGTCGAAGGCCCGCTGCGGCGAGACGGCGGGGTCCTCGAGGGCGATCTGGATGGCGAGCCCGTCGAGCAGCGCCGAGAAACCGACCGCGAAGTCGTCGGCATCGACCGCCTCGAACTCGCCGGCCGCCTGGCCCTCGCCGATGATCGCCCTGATGGTCTCGCGCCAGTGCTCGTCGAATTGCTCGCGCACCGCCCTCACCTCGGGGTGCCGCACGGCGGCCGCCCACAGGTCGAGCCAGAGCGACCACCCCTCGCCCCCGGCCCGCTCCCCGTCGTCGAGGCATGTCATGGCGACGATCTCCTCGAGCCGCTTGGCGGCCGTCGGAAGGGCTGCCATGCGGCGTGCGCCGTCGGCGTACCAGCGGTCCTCGGCGAAACGGATCGCCTCGGTCAAGAGCCGGTCCTTCGTCTTGAAGTAGTAGATGACGAGCGCCGGGCTCACCTCGGCCCGCTCCGCGACGTCGGCGATGCGCGTGTCGGGGAAGCCGCGCTCGACGATCACCTCGAGGGCAGCCGAGAGGATCTGGGCGGGGCGGGAATCCTGGGAGCCCTCGCCCCCGTCAGTCCCCCCGGGTCCCCCGAGCGCACCGACGAGCCCGCCGCCCGTCTCGGCTGCTTCCGATCGCACGGTCGGTCCTCCTCTCGCCGGCCGCAGGCCCTTGTCCCGCTCCGGTCCCCAGCATAAACTGAACAGTCAGTCAAACACCAGCGACGACCTGAGGGGACCCATGGAGAACGGCGCGGGACACTCCAAGCACAACCGCTACGACGCCATCGTCGTCGGGGGCGGCCACAACGGGCTCGTCGCCGCCGCCTACCTCGCCCGGGACGGCCTCGACACCGTCGTCCTCGAGGCGCGCCACAAGACCGGCGGCGCCGCCACGACCGAGAGCCCCTGGCCCGAGGCGCCCGAGCTCAAGGTGACCCGGCTCTCGTACGTGATGAGCCTTCTCCCACCGACCATCCAGAAGGACCTCCGCCTCGAGCAGCACGGCTACAAGGTCTTCCCGATGGGCCCCTACTACCAGGCCTTCCCCGAGGGCGGCTCGATCAAGATCTACGCCGACGACGCCAAGAAGAACTACGAGCAGATCTCCAAGTGGTCGAAGCGCGACGCCGAGGCCATGCCGCGCTGGGACGCCTGGATGAGCGGGCTCGCCGACGTGCTCGGGCCGCTCCTGCTCACGGTGCCGCCGAAGCTCGGCTCGAAGAAGCCCTCCGACCTGAAGGACCTCCTGCGCCTCGCCTGGCGTCACCGCGGCGTCGACGTGCGCACCGTCGGCGACGTCACGAGGCTCATGTCGATGAGCATCGCCGACCTGCTCGACGACTGGTTCGAGTCGCCGCAGGTGAAGGCCGCCATGGCGGTGAACGGCATCATCGGCACCTGGGCGGGTCCCTACGAGCCGGGGACGGCCTACGTCATGGCGCACCACTCGATCGGCGACGTCGGCGACGGCCACCTCGGCAACTGGGGCTTCCCCGAGGGCGGGATGGGCGCCGTGGCCGACGCCATGCGGCGGGCGGCCGAGAGTTTCGGCGCCGAGATCCGGACGAACGCCCGCGTCGCCCGCCTCTCGATCCGAAACGGCAGGGCGACCGGGGCTGTCCTCGAGGGTGGCGAGGAGCTCTCCGCCCCGATCGTCGTCACGAGCCTGCATCCCCGGACCGCCTTTCTGGACCAGGTCGGCGCCTCCGAGCTCCCTGACGACTTCGTGACCGACATCGAACGCTGGAAGACCCGAAGCGGCGTCGTCAAGATCAACCTCGCCCTCTCCGAGCTCCCCGACTTCACCGCCGATCCCGGGACCGACCTGCAGGACCACCACACCGGCTCGGTCGAGATGGCCCCCTCGATGGAGTTCATGGAGCGCGCCTTCCTCGACGCCCGCGAGGGCCGCCCGGCGGCGGCGCCGTTCTCCGACTCGGTCATCCCGACGACCTTCGACCGCACCCTCATGCCCGAGGGGCTGCACATGATGTCCCTCTTCACCCAGTGGGTGCCGGCCGACTGGTGCGAGCAGCCGCACACCGAGGAGCTCGAGGCCTACGCCGACAGGCTGATCGACCTCTACGACGGCCTCGCCCCAAACTTCAAGAGGTCGGTCGTCCACCGGGACATCGTCGGCCCTTACGAGATGGAGCACGACTACGGGCTCGTCGGCGGCAACATCTTCCACGGCGAGCTCTCCGTCGAGCAGCTCTTCCACATGCGCCCCGCTCCCGGCTTCGCCGACTACCGCACGCCCGTGCACGGCCTCTACTACGCCAGCTCCGCCACGCATGCCGGCGGCGGCGTCTGCGGGATCCCGGGGTGGCAGGCCGCCCGCGCCGCCCTCGCCGACCGCAACGTCGCGGAGCGAAAGGCGCGCCGGAGGCAGCTCCTCAGGCGGGCTTGACCGCTCTCCGGCCTCTCCTCGAGGCGAAGAGCGTCGCCCTCGTCGGGGCGAGCGCACGCCAGGGAAGCCTCGGCGAGCGCGCACTTCTCGAGCTCGAGGGGAGCCCGTCGGGCCCCGAGATCCACCTCGTCAACCCCCGCTACGCCGGCACCGGCATCGGTGATCGTCCCTGCGCCGCCAGCCTCGCCGACCTCGACGGGCCGGTCGACCTCGTGCTCCTCGCCGTCGGCGACCAGGCCCTCGAGGAGCAGCTCCGCCTCGCAGCCTCCCGCGGCGACCGGAGCGCCGTGATCTTCGGCAACGCCGTCGACCCGATCGACCCCGCCGCCACGCCGGCCTTCCGGCAGCGGCTCGCAGCCGTCGCCGCCGGGGCGGGCATGGCGCTGTGCGGGGCGGGCTGCATGGGTTTCGTCAACCCGGCACGCGGCCTGCGGGCGATCGGCTACCTCGAGCCCGATCCCCTCCCCGACGGCCCGGTCGCCCTCGTCACGCACTCCGGGTCGGCCTTCTCGGCGCTCCTCCGGGCCGACCGCCGCATCGGCTGGACCCTGGCCGTCTCCTCGGGCCAGGAGCTCGTCACGACGACGGCCGAGTACGTCGACTACGCCCTCGGGCTCCCCTCCACCGGCGTGCTCGCCCTCCTGCTCGAAACCCCCCGCAACCCTCCGCACCTCGTCGCCGCCCTCCGGCGCGCCGCGGCTGCGGGCATCCCGGCCGTGGCCCTCACCGTCGGCGGATCACCCGGCGGCCGCCCCCTCGTGACGGCCCACTCGGGCGCCCTGGCGGGTGACGACGCCTGCTGGGAGGCCCTCTGCGAGGCGACCGGCATGGTGCGGGTCCGCGACCTCGCCGAGCTGGCGGACTGCCTCGAGCTCCTCTGCGCCGGCCGGCTCCCGCCCGGCTTCGGTCTCGGGCTCGCCACCGTCCACGACTCGGGCGCCGAACGCACCCTCGCGGCGGACCTCGCCGACGAGGTCGGCGCCCGTTTCGCCGAGCTCGGCACGACGACCCGGCAGCGGCTCGCCGCCCTCCTCGACCCGGGCCTTGAGCCGGGCAACCCGCTCGACGTCTGGGGGCGCGGGGCAGCCACGCGGGAGCTCTTCGCCGGTGCCCTCGCCGCCGTGGCGGACGACCCGGCCGTCGGCGCCGTGGCGCTCGCCGTCGACCTCGTCCCTGAGCTCGACGGCGACGAGTCCTATCGGGACGCCGTCGTCGACGCCTCGCTCCTCACGACGAAACCCCTCGCCGTCCTCGCCAACCTTCCCTCGGCCCTCGACCGCGCCGCCGCCCGGCGGCTCCGCTCGAGCGGCGTCCCCGTCCTCGAGGGCACCCGGAGCGGCCTCGTCGCCCTGCGGGCGCTCCTCGACCAGCCCGAGCGTCTCGCCGCCGTCGCCGGACACGAGCCCGCCGAGACGAACCCCGCCCGGGCGACCCGCTGGTCCGCCCGACTGGCGGGCGCCCCTCTTTCCACCGTCGAGGGCTTCGAGCTGCTGGCGGACTACGGCCTGAGGGTCGTCCCCACCCTCGCCGCCGACTCCGAGTCGGGGGCGGCCTCGGCGGCAGAGCAGGTGGGCTTCCCCTGTGCCCTCAAGACCGACGAGCCGGCCGTCGCCGCCCACAAGTCCGACGCCGACGGCGTCGTGCTCGCTCTGCCCGACGCGCCGGCCCTGAGGGCTGCCTACCGGGAGCTGGCGGCCCGCCTCGGTCCCCGGGTCACCGTGTCGTCCATGGCCGGGACGGGTGTGGAGCTCGCGCTCGGCGTCACCCGCGACCCGCTCCTCGGACCGATCGTCGTCGTGGCGGCCGGGGGCGTGCTCACCGAGGTGCTCGGCGACCGCCGCCTCGGCCTGCCGCCCGTCCCGCCCGAGCGGGCCCTCCGGCTCCTCGGCGGCCTGCGAGTCGCCCGCCTGCTGCAAGGCTTCCGCGGCAGCCCGCCGGCCGACCTCGAGGCCGTCGCCCGCGCCGTCGGCTCCGTCTCGCAGATCGCCCTCGAGCTCGGCGAGGCGCTCGAGGCGCTCGACGTCAACCCGCTCGTCTGCTCCCCTCGGGGCGCCGTGGCGGTCGACGCCCTCGTCGTCCCCCGCCTCAGCTGACGGTGACGGCGACGGGCTCCGAGGCGATCCCGCTGGCGACGACGACGAGCGAGGCCGCACCCGCCGGGGCGTCTCCCGGCACCTGGAAGCTGGCGTGGGAGGCCACGTCCGGAGTGACGGCCATCGAGGACATGGCGAACGTGCGGGCGTAGACCACCCGGCCGCTGCCGGAGTAGGTGAGGCGCACGAGGGGGTAGTTGGTGGCGCTCTGGTAGTCGTCACCGTAGGAGGCGCCTTCGGTGACACCGTTCAGCTGGCGGCCGGAGATCGGATACGTCCCGTTCGGCGCGATCGTGCCCGTGACCGAGGTGACCACCGGCCGCCAGGCCGCCTTCGCGGCGCCCCCTCCGTTGTAGAGCGCCAGGTCACCGATCCGGTCGTTGAAGAGGACCTGCCCCGTCGGCAGCACGAGCATGTAGCCCCAGTTCGACTCGAGGGTGGCGGCGTTCGGAGGGCCGGTCACGCGCGACAGGGTGGTCCCGTTGAACACGAAGAAGTACGAGGGGGGCTTGTAGATGCCGGGGCTCGCGTCGATGAGGACGTCGCCGTCGGGCAGCACGGCCGCCGGGCCGTCGGCCGAGTGCGGACGCCTGCCGTCGATCAGCGGGAAGTCCGGGCCCTTCGACCACGTCCCGCTCGCCACGTGGAAGACGGCGTTGTGGCCGGTGTCGCCGGTGACGAGGACGGTGCCGTCGGGCCGGAGCACCTGTGGCCCGATCTCGAGCTGGTCGGTGAGCGGGACGGGGATCGTTCCGGCCCCGGTCCACTTCCCCGTCGACGGGTGGTAGAGCTCCGCCCGGCCTGCCTTGGGCTCGAGGCCGACGGCGAGGACCTCGTCGTCCGGCAGGAGCGTGAAGCCCTCTTCCTCGTTGTTCTCGACCTTGTGGGTGCCGGTGATCGTCCAGCGCAGCGTGCCCGGGTCGAGCAGCGCCTGAGTCGCGTTGGTGTAGTTGCCGGACCCTCCCAGCATGAACGTGCCGTCCGCCAGGACGACGCCGGGGGCGTCCCCGATCGTCTTCCACTGGCGCCCCTTCGGTGGGGCGACAGGCGTCCAGCGGTTCGTGAGCGGCTGGTAGATGGCGCCGCGGTTCGTGAAGGCGTTGGTGTCCCCGAGGTTGTCCTCGCCACCTTCCACGATGAAGCGGCCGTCCGGCAGCACGGCCGAGGCGAAGCTCACCGGGCCGTACCCCGCCGGCAGCGAGGCGACCCGGCGCCACGAGCCGTCCGCGTAGCTGCCCTTGTCGTTCGGCGTGAGCAGCCACCAGCCGGGAGCTCCGGACTGCGTGGCACCCTGGTCCTGCACCATCACCGACCCGTCGGTGAGGAGCGCCATTGCTCCCGGGTGAAGCCCGCTCGGAACGGCGATCGACTCCCAGAGCGCCACCTTGCTCGGGCTCGCCCCCGCGCTCGTGGCGCCGTTCACGGCAATCACGCCCGCCGCGAGGAGCACAGCAGCGACGGGGAGGCTCAGGGCACGACGACGCGACATCTCCGGCTCCCTTGTTCGGCGGCCGCCCTCGCCGTCGCAGCATACGAGGAGGCGCCAAGCCCATCTCGTTAGCGTTCTGCCGTGCGTCGGACGGCACCTCTCGCACTCCTCCTCGGCGCGGCCGTGGTCGTCGCCTCCTGCGGCTCCAGCCCGTCCGGTTCGGCGGGCTCCCGCCCGGGCACGACCGGCACGACCACCACCAGCACGACCACCACGACGACCAGCACGACCACGACGACTCGGCCGCCCACGACCACGACGACGAGCGCGCCGCCCAGCACGACGACCACCCTCGCCGCCGGCCATCTCCCGCAGACGGCTGCGTTCCCCTCGGCCACGACGCCCGGGTTCCACCACGAGATGGCGGACCTCTGGCGGGCCATCATGACGGGCAGGACCGCAGACGCCCTCCCTGCCTTCTTCCCCGAGGCGGCCTACGAGCAGGTGAAGGCCATCGCCGATCCCGGCTACGACTGGACGGACAGGCTGCTCGCCGAGTTCGACCTCGACATCGCCGCCGCCCACCGCTACCTCGGGTCGGGCGCCCGCTCCGCCAGGCTCCTCGAGGTCGAGGTCGCCTCGTCGGACGCCGCCTGGATCCCGCCCGGGGACTGCTACAACTCGGTCGGGTACTGGCACGCCCCGGGCAACCGGCTCGTCTATGCCGAGCACGGCGAGGTCCGCTCGATCGGCATCGCCTCGCTCATCTCCTGGCGGGGCGTCTGGTACGTCGTCCACCTCGGCGCCGTGCTCCGCTCGAGCGACTCCGGCATCGTCGACGACCCCACGACCGGGTCGGGCTACCTCGGTCCCCCCGGAGGCTGCTGAGCCGACCCGTCGCCTTCCAGCCCGGCGAAGGCGGCCGCCACGTCCATGAGGCCCTTTCGCTGGCCACCGTCGACGGGGATGTTCGCACCGTTCAGGTAGCTGGCGAGCGGCGAGGCGAGGAACACGACGAGGCTCGCCACCTCCTCCGGCCGGCAGATCCTCCCGAGCGGCAGGCTGGCGAGGGCGAGCTCGTGGGCCCGCTCCTGGCTGACCTTCATGTCGCGGGCGAAGGCCTTCTCGAGCGTGTCCCAGCGGTCGGTGAGCACCGGGCCGGGGTTGACGGTGTTGACGCGGATCCCGAGCCGGCCGTACTGCTCGGCGATGGAGGAGGCGAAGTTGATGTCGGCCGCGTTGGCGGCTCCGGCCGTCAGCTCCCAGTAGCTCGGCTTCAGGCCGTCGTTGCCGACGACGAGGACGATGCTCCCCGATCCCTGCCCCACCATGTGCGGGAGGACGTGTCGGACGGAGCGGACGTAGCCGAGGAACTTGAGCCTGAGGCTGCCGAGCCAGTCCTCCTCGGTGAGCTCGCTGAGGAGGCCCCCGGGCGAGCTGCCGGCGCAGGTCACGAGGACGTCGATCCCGCCGAGCGCCTCGGCGGCGCCGGCCACCACGCGCGCCGCGTCCGCCTCCTCGCTCATGTCGCCCGGGAACGGGAGCACCCTTCGCCCCGTCTCGGCCGAGAGGGAGTCGGCGACCCCCGACAGCCGGGGAGACTCTCGGGCGTTGACGGCGACGTCACAGCCCTCCGCCGCCAGCATTCGGGCGCTCGCGAGCCCGATCCCCTTGCTCGCCCCGGTGACGAGCGCCCTCTTGCCGGTGAGTTGCAGGTCCATCTGGCCTCCAGTCGTGCCTCGTGGTCAGCCGAGCTCGTCGGCGGTGGCGGCGAGTCGGGCGAGCGAGGCGCGCAGCACCTTGCCCATGTGGTTGCGTGGCAGCTCCCCGACGAGGAGAAACCTCTTCGGCCGCTTGTAGGGAGCGAGCGAACGCCGGCAGAGCTCCTCGAGCTCGCCCCGGCCCGGCGGTCCTTCCGGGCCGGCGACGACGAAGGCGCACACGGCCTCCCCCCAACGCTGCGAGGCGACCCCGGCCACGGCGAGCGCCGCCACGCGCGGATGCTGCTCGAGCACGAGCTCCACCTCGCGTGGGTACACGTTCATGCCGCCGGAGATGATGACGTCCTTCGATCGCCCGGTGATCGAGAGCGAGCCGTCCTCTTCGTCGACCCGGCCGATGTCGCCCGTCCTGAACCACCCGCCGGGGACGAGGGCGTCCTCCCCGGCGGCGCCGGCGCCCACGTAGCCGGAGAAGACCTGCGGTCCGCGGACGAGGACTTCTCCGTCCTCACCCGCGCCGGCTTGCTCCGCGACGGTTCCCACCTTCACCTCGACCCCCGGCAACGGGTAGCCGACCGATCCGGGCCGCCTCGGCCCGGCGTAGAGGTTCGACACGTCGAGCCCGCTCTCGGTCGTGCCGTATCGCTCAAGCGGGACCTGCCCCGTGACCTCCTCCACCCGCTCGAAGAGCACCGGCGGGAGCGGGGCCGAGCCGCTCACGACGAGGCGGAGCGACGCGAAGCGCTCCCGCCGAGGTGGCGACTCGACGAGGCGCTGGTACATCGCCGGCACGCCGAGGAGGACGCTCGCCCGCTCCGAGTCGACGACGGCGGCCACCTCCTCGGGATCGAACCTGCTCCCGATCACCGTCCGGCCCCCTCCCGCCATGAGGGCGTGCAGCGAGCCGAGGCCGTGCTGGTGGTAGAGCGGGAGGCAGTGCACGACGACGTCGTCCGGCGTCCATCGCCACGCCGCCATGACCGCGCGGATGCTCGAGAGGACGTTGGCATGGGTGAGGGGCACCCCCTTCGGCAGGCCGGTCGAGCCCGACGTGGCGGCGAAGACCGCCTCGCCCGACGGGCCACCGACCGTCTCGCCCGGCACCTCCCCGTCCGAGAGGCCGACGAGCACCGCCTCGGCCGACAGGGCGATCGCCGACCCCTTCGCGGCGGCGCCCCCGAGGACCTCGCGCACCGCAGGGGACACGATGCCTCCGACCGGCCTGGCGAGCTCACGCGTCCGCTCCAGCTCCGGGCCGGTGAGGGCAGGGTTGGCGAGCACGACAGAGCAGCCGGCCCGCAGGATCCCGAGATACGCGGCCACGAACTCGATCGAGGTCGGGAGGCTGAGCAGCACGCGGTCGCCCGCAGCGATGCCGGCATCCCCGAGCCGGCGCGCCACCTCGGCCGAGGCCTCGAGCAGCTCGCTGCCCCGCACGGCCTTCCCCGCGGCCTGCAGCACCGTCTCGTCGCGGCGCGACCGGAGCGTCCGCTCGGCGAGCGCCGGGATCGTTCCTCCCGCCAGCCAGCGGCGAAGCGCCGACGGCCGGACCGGCCTCGACCGCTCGAGGTGCCTCGCCCAGGCCTCGGCCGAGGCGGCGTGGACCGGGGACTCGGCGCGGCGGTTCACGCGCCTCGGCGCGAGCCGTCCTGGACGAGCTCGATCAGGACCGACCCGCAGGCGACCGGGTCGAGGAAGACGATCGTCGTGCCGCCGGCGCCGGGTCGCGGGGCCGGCTCGAGGAGCGGGACGCCCCGCTCGCGAAGCTCCTCCACCGCGGCGACCACGTCGGCCACCTCGAAGGCGACGTGCTGGATGCTCGGCCCGGTCCGCGCCAGCCACTCGGCGTTCCATCCTTCGGCACCCTTCGGCGTGATGACCTCGACGAGGGCGTTCCCGCAGGGGTGAAAGCCGATGTCGAGCTCGTCGCCGTACTCCTCGAGCCACCCGCGGGGGAGCCCGATCGTCTCGAGCGCCGCTGAGACCGGCGCCGGGTCGCCGGCGAGCACTCCGACGTGGTGCAGCCCGAGGATCTTCACGGCCTCCGGCTCACTCGACGAGGGCGACGGCCCGCACCGGGGCTCCGTCCCCGCCGGCGACCTTGACGGGGAAGGCCGCCAGCACGAAGCCGCTTCGCGGCAGCCGGCCGAGCCCGACGAGGTTCTCGATGAGCGGGATGCCGGCACCGAGCGCCACCTGGTGGTTCGGCCAGGGCTTCGCCTCGTCGATGGCGAAGTCGAGCCCGATGGCGGTCGGGCCGGCCCCGACGATCGCCTCCGTCGCCTCGGCCGAGAGGAACGGGTTCTCGCCGTACAGCCGCGGCGTCCCCACGTGCTCGTCGGTCCACCCGCAGTGGAGGACGACGATCCGCCCGGCGAGCTCGGCCGGGTCGAAGCCGCAGGCGTCGAGATCGCCCACCGTGACGGGCGTCGAGGGCCTCGCGACCCGCCGGAGATCGAGCCGCACGGCCGGCCGCATCAGACGGTCGAGGTCGACCCGGTCGATCGTGAGCCCGTCCTCGACGATGTGCCACGGCGCGTCCACATGGGTCCCCGTATGCAGCGTCATGCGGACGACGGTGTTGCGGATGCCGTCCACCTCGAGGTGGTGAAGCGGCTCGAACTCCGGGCACGGGTGACCGGGCGGTGGCACCGTGCCTGCCGAGAGCGGCATCGAGAGATCCACGACCGCCACGGCGCGACATGGTATCGCAGAGAGCCCGCGGGAGCTCGCTAGGCTGCCGGCAGCCGTCCGACCGCCAACCGGAGCCGAAACCGCCCTGGCCCACGCCCACGAGGAGCTCCTCGCCACCGAGGAGGACGGGATCGCCGTCCTCACCCTCTCCCGACCTCATCGGCGCAACGCGCTCTCCCGCACGCTGCTCGCCACACTCGCCGACCGCCTGGCGGCCTTCGACGCGTCGCCGGTGCGGGCGGTCGTTCTCGAAGGCGCCGACGGCTGCTTCAGCGCCGGCGCCGACCTGGGCGAGCTCGAGGGCTCGGAGGCGGACCTCACGATGGACGACGCCGTGGCCGAGGCCGCCCGCGCCGTGCGCCGCCTCGGCGTGCCGGTCGTCGCGGCGCTCGAGGGTCCCTGCATCGGCGCCGCCATCGAGCTGGCGGCAGCCTGCGACCTGCGGGTCGCCTCGGAGACGGCCTTCTTCGAGATCCCGGCGGTACGCCTCGGCGTCCTCTACCGGCCCGGCGCCGTGGCCGAACTGGCGACGGTGCTCCCTCGCGACACGCTCGTCCGCCTCCTCCTTTTCGGCGAGCGGATCGAGGCGGCCGAGGCGGCCGCGGTCGGCCTCGTCACGCCGCCCGTCGCACCTCCCGGCGGTGCACGGTCGGCGGCGATCGAGAGGGCGCAGGCCTACGCCGAGCGGCTCCCTCATGCGGCCTGGCCGGCTGCGCGGGCAACCAAGCGGCTGCTCGCCTCACTCACCGCCGAGACCGACGCCAGCGAGCGCCGGCGCACCATCGACGAGCTCGAAGCCGAGCGCCGCAGGCTCGCCGCCTCGGCGGAGCGGGTGGCCGCACTCGAGAGGAAGAGGCCGAGGAGGCCGACCCCGTAGCCAACCGCACCTCGAGGGGCGCCCTCACGTCCTCGCCCCCGCCCGGCCGCGCCCGACCGGCACCTTGTCGAGCACCCCCAGCACGTGCTGGCGGGTGAGCGCCGCCGCCGTCTCGCCGTCATGGCGGGCGAGCGCCGCGATCAGCTCCTTGTGCTCGCGGTAGGAGTCCTTCCTTCGCCGGAACACCTGCGGGCCGCCCGGGAACGACCGCCACAGCAGCCTCATGAGCGAGAGCAGGAGAGGGCTCTCGGCGATCTGGTAGATGCGGAAGTGGAAGCGCCGGTTCACCGAGTCGAGCTCGGAAGGGCTGAGGTGCGCCTCGAGAAGGCGCTCGTTGTACCCCTCGAGCTCGGCGACGTCGGCCGGTTCCACCTTCGGCGCCGCCAGGCTGGCGGCGAGCCCCTCCAGCACCGCACGGATCTGCACCTTCTCGTGCAGGTCGCCGGCCGAGGGGGCGACCGCCGAGCCCCGGTGGACGTCGTTCGTGACGAGCCCCTCTGACTCGAGCCGGCGGAGCGCCTCCCGCACGGGGGTGGCGCTCACGCCGAAACGCGCCGCCAGCTGCCGCTGCCGCAGCGCCTCACCGGGCTGGAGGTCGCCGGTCATGATGAGCTCGCGGAGCGCCGCGGCGACGAGATCGCTCTTGCTCACGTAGATGCCGTACTCAGCGGGGAAGTCGAGGCTCACGTCGCGCCGGCCCTCATCCGACCCGGGATGCTATACCAAAGCCCACCCCCGGCTGGGCGGCCCACATTGCGCGGGCCAACGCCCCATGAGAGCTGTCAGAAGATCACGTACAGCTTGCGAAGGACCTCGTGGATCTCCCAGGTGCCCTTCCAGCCCTTCGGGAAGAGCATGGTGTCGCCCGGTCCCACCTCGACCGGCGACCCGCCGTCGGGCGTCACCGTCATCGACCCGGACAGGAGATGGACGAACTCGTTCGTCTCGAGCTCCCAGTAGGAGGGTCCCGGGGTGCACTGCCAGATCCCCGTCTCGGCGCCCGAGCCGTCCTCCCACAACGTGATGCCGGAGGTGTGCATCTCCCCCCCGGTGGCCTCCTCGAGAAGGCCCCAGTCCTCGAGGTCGTCCCTCGTCGAGGCCTCCTGCAGCACCGGCGGATCGGACAAGGCGAAGCTCACGACACACCACTCCTTTCTCGCGGGCTCTCCTCGCCCACTCTGTCTTGGCTCACGCGCTCCGGGAACGGCAGCGCGATCGGGTCGGCCTCGAGCCGGCTGCGGCCCGAGGCGTCGAAACGGTCCAGCCCGACCGCCGCCACGTCGGCGGGGTCCGCCACCGCGGCGACGCCGGCGGAGTCGCCGACCGCCAGGCAGGCGGCGAGCCGGGCGACCGCCGGGCCCCACATCATCCCGTGCCCTCCGGCCGCCGCCACGAACGCACCCTCGAGCACCTCCGAGGGGTCACCGCCGACGAAGGCCGGCCCGAGGATCGGGAGGTGGTCGGGGGTGTAGTCGATCGTGGCGGCCCAGACCCGCCGCAGGCCGAGCGGTCCGCTCGCCGGCACCAACCCGGACAGCCGGCCGCGCATGGACTCGAGATACGGCCAGTCGACCTCGCGCCCATCACCGGGAGGTTCGAGCGGGTTGGACATCCCGAACAGGAGGCCACCGTCCTCGGGCCGCCAGTAGAGGCCGGCGCCGATGTCGAACACCATCGGGCCGAACACCTCCGCGCGAAACAGCGCCGACGGCTCCGTCACGGCCACCTGGTGCCTCGTGCCCCCGGCGTGGACGACCACCCCGCAGCGCTCCCCCACCGCCCGCAGGGAGGGACCGCCGGTGAGGACGACGAGCCGGGTCGACACGAAGCCCGCCGACGTCTCCACGCCGGTCACCCTGCCGCCGGCGAGCCGGAGGCCGGTGAACGTGCACCGCTCGCGTACCTCGACGCCCGCCTGGCGGAGCGCCACCGAGTAGGCGACGACGTTGCGCGGCGGGTCGAGGTAGCCGTCGCGGGGAGCGTACGACCCGCCGAGGCAGCTGCCGCGGGCGAGCGAGGGGCTCAGCGCCTCCGCCTCGGAGGCGGACAGCCACGACACGTCCGCGAGGCCGACCGATCGCTGCATCTCGACGCGCCGCTGCCCGACCGCCACCTCCTCGTCGCTGAAGGCGGGCATGAAGTAGCCCTGCTCGACGAAGCCGGAGTCGACGCCGAGCGACTCGGCCTGGGACCGGTAGAAGTCCTGCGACCACATGCCGAGCCGGACGGCGAGCGGCGTGCCGCCCTGGGCGCGCACCATGCCGGCCGCCCGCGACGACGCCCCGCACCCGAGCACGCCCTGCTCGAGGAGGACGACGCGCCCCACACCGGAACGGGCGAGGAAGAAGGCGCACCAGGCGCCGACGGTCCCGCCCCCCACCACGACGGCATCCACGACGGCGTCCACGACGGCACCCGCCCCGGCGCCCGCCCCGTTGCCCGGACCCATGGCCCGACGTTCGCATAAACTGAACAGTCAGTCAAGGCCCGCCCGAGCGCGGGAAGGAGCCGCCCATGTACGGCCTGAGCGAGCGCGACCTCGAGTGGCAGGAGAAGGCGCGGGGTTTCGTCGAGGGGCTCATCGCCTACGAGGAGGAGGCCGAGCGCCACGGCGGCGAGCTCCCCGAGGGCGTGAAGGAGGAGTTCACCGACCGGGCCCGCCAACTCGGCCTCCTCGCCACCAACCTGCCCGTGGAGCTCGGCGGGCAGGGCTGCTCGATGCTCCAGCAGGTCCTCGTCCAAGAGCAGGTCGGCCGGGTCACGAACGCCCTCGCCTGGATGGTCACCACCCCGCCGTCGTGGTGGGCCTCGGTGGCCACCGACTTCCAGCGGGAGCGCTGGCTGAAGCCGGCGGCGAGGGGCGAGGCGTCCGAGTGCTACGCCATCACCGAGGAGGGGGCCGGCTCGGACGTCGACGCCATCGAGGCGACGGCCCGGCGCGACCCGGAGACGGGCGGCTACGTCCTCGACGGCGTGAAGTGGCACGTGACGTCGTTCAACGAGGCGACCTTCGTCTTCTTCCAGGCGAAGTTGGCCGACGGCCCCAACGAGGGCGGCCACGCCCTCTTCGTCGTCGACCTCCCGAGCCCCGGCGTGCGCGTCGTGCGCACGCCCGAGTACTCCCACACGATCGCCCATCACCACCCGATCGTCGCCTTCGAAGGGGTCCGCGTGCCGGGCACCCACCTCGTCGGGGACGAGGGCGACGGGATGGCGTTCAGCTACGAGTGGTTCCGTTTCGAGCGCTTCATGGTGGCGGCCCGCTGCGTCGGCGCCGCCGACCGGCTGCTCGAGGAGGCCTCGGCCTTCGCCAACGAGAGGGTCGTCTACGGCAAGCCCATCGCCGCCTACCAGCTCGTGCAGGCGATGCTCGCCGACTCGCTCACCGAGCTCTTCGCCGCCCGTTCGATGCTCTACGAGGCGGCCCGCGGCGTCGACGAGGGCCGTGACCCGAAGGTGCAGCACGCCCAGGCGTCCATGATCAAGCTCTACGCCTCCGAGATGGCCAACCGGGTGGCCGACCGGGCGGTCCAGGTCTTCGCCGGCCGCGGCTACATGCGCGAGAACGTCGCCGAGCGCTTCTACCGGGAGCTCCGGGTCGAGCGCATCTGGGAGGGGACGAGCGAGATCCAGCGGGTGATCCTCGCCGCCCAGCTCGCCAAGCGAGGGGTGCGCGCCCTCGTGTAGGCGGCAGCGTCAGCTCTGCGCCAGCACCCCAGGCGAGATCGGGAGCCCGGCGTACCCCCGGGCGACCATCGTGACGAGCTGGTAGACGCCGTCCTCCGACACCGACAGCACGCCCGGGATGGCGTGCTCGGAGGACAAGCCCCGCTGCACCGACTCGCAGGCCGCCCAGTCCTGACGGTTGGTGACGTCCCAGAAGTCGATGGCGAAGCTCGGATCGAAACCCGGCCGCCCGGCGTCCTCGGGCGAGAACGCCCAGGTGCACTCCACGTGCGTACGCCCGGCTGCAAGCGGCGTGAGGAGGTGCGTCATGACGTAGTCCGGGTGCAGGCTCAACAAGACGTTCGGGAAGATCCCGATGTAGTCGACGATGCGGCGGCGGCGGGCGTCGAGCCCACGCAGCGGGGTGCCCGAGGTGGCGCCCGTGAGCGACATCGTCGCGACGTCGTCGCGCAGCTCCATCCAGCCGCCCACCCAGGCGCCCGTGCCGGGATGGGTGTAGTTCTCGCCGCTCTCGGGCGGGCTCACCCGGCACAGCTCGGGGTGGATGACCGGGCAGTGGTAGCACTCCTGGTAGTTCTCCGAGAGGATCTTCCAGTTGGCGGTCGTCTCGTAGCTGTGCGTGCCGAGCGTGACGAGGCGCTCCGGCTCGTAGGGGGCGACGATCTCCTCGAGCCCGGCCAGTTGCTCGGAGAGAGGCGCCGCCCTCCCGGCCGAGCCGTCGACGAACACGAGGCCGTGCCACTCCTCACAGGGCAGCTCGACGAGGCCGAACTCCTCGGCTCGGAACGAGGCCAGCCGGCCGTCGTCGTAGAGCGGCGCCCGGCGGAGGTCGCCGTTCAGCCGGTAGGACCAGGCGTGGTACGGGCAGAGCACGATCTCACGGTTGACCTTCTCGCCGCAGGCGAGCAGCTCGTGGCCGCGGTGGCGGCAGGCGTTGGCGAAGGCGCGCAGGCGCCGCTCCTTGTCGCGCACGAGGAAGACGCCCGAGTGCCCGAGCGACTTCGCCATCTGGTCGCACGGCTCGGAGAGCTCGGAGCTGCGGCCGACGCACACCCATCCGCCTGCGAAGAAGTGGCGTTGCTCCCAGGCGAAGACGTCCTCGGAGACGTAGGCCTCCCTCGGCAGCATCCGGCTCTCGCCGAAGGGCCGCAGCGACGCATCGAGCGCCCGCGGGTCGACCGGGGCGAGGTCGTACGAGGCGGACCGCTCCGCCTGCCGGCCCGCCGCACGACCTGCCGTGCCGCCTGTCGAGCCCCCGACTCCGCCCGCCGGATCCTGATTGACCATACAGTCAATGCTAGGTCCCGGCGCCCGCGCCGTCCAGGGACCCGCCGGCGTGAGACGATCCGGGCATGTTCGCGTCCTTGCGGCGGCTCGCTGTCACGGTCTCGCTCGTCTCGGCCTGCCTCGTCACCGCCCTCGTGACGAGCTCGGCGGCCGCCACGCCGAGGACGGCCGCCAGTCCGATCCTCACGCTCTCGCACACGTGCTCCGCCTCGAGCGCCGAGGTCGACCAGGCCGTCGACCCCCTGCACGGCGACGTCTACGAGGCCTGGATCGGCTGCGCGCAGGAGGGCATCGCCTTCGTCCGCTCCACGAACGGCGGCGCAACCTTCTCGGCTCCGGTGATCCTCCAGGGCTCCGTCGACGTCTTCTCCTGGGACCCGGCGGCCACGGTCGGGCCGGACGGCACCCTGTACGTGTCCTTCATGGTCAAGGTGGGCGACCAGAGCTACCCCATCGTCGACATCTCGCACGACCACGGCGCCACGTTCTCGACCGTCACCCGGCTCGTCCCGAAACAGCACGGCAACTGGGGAGACCGCGACTTCGTCGCCGCCGGCCCGAGCGGGACCGTCTACGTCACCTGGGACTACGGTCCGAGCGCCTCCAAGGTCCATTTCCTCTGCCCGCCGGCCGGAAGCTGCTCGTTCTCGACCGGCGACCTCAACATCGTCGTGCAGAAGTCGACCGACGGGGGCAAGCACTTCGGCCCCATGGTGCACGTGAGCCCGGGCTACCCCGCCGGCGGCGCCGACATCGGCCGCATCGACGTCACCCCGGCCGGCCGGGTCGACGTCGTCTTCCAGGCGCTCGCCGTCACGAACAAGACGACCGACGCCCTCGGGCCCGGGCATCTGTTCTTCACCTCGTCCAAGGACGGCGGCGCCTCCTGGAGCAAGCCGGTCGAGCTCGGCCCGAAGGCGGGCTCGGTCTCGGTCCACACCTGGTGGATCGACGGCGACCTCGCCGTCGATGCCGGAGGCACCCTCTACGCCTCCTGGGACACCCAGGGCAAGGCGGGTGACGTCGGCTGGCTGACCTGGTCGAGCGACGGCGGCACCCACTGGTCGGCGGCGCGCCGGGTGGTGAAGGTGCCGGAAAAGGACGCTCTCATCGTCCAGGTCACCGGCGGCACCGCGGGCCACGCCGACGTCGGCTGGCTCGGCGACCAGAGCCCGAAGGGCTACGAGCTGTGGGTGAGGCCCTTCACGACCGGCGCCGGCGGAACCTGGCTTGGGCCCGCCACTCTGGCGTCGGGCAGCGTCGACGGCCGCAGCACCGTCTGGCCAGGCGACACCTTCGGCCTGAGCGCCGTGCCCCCCGCCGGGAGCTCGGCGCAACACCAGCTCGACGTGGGCTGGGGCAGCTCGGTGTCACACACCTCCGCAGCCCGCGACGACATCTTCGCCACCCGCCTCAGCCTGCCGTAGCAGGCCCCTATGCCTTGAAGCTCGAGCCCTTTCCGAGCCTCAGCGTCGAGAGGCCGCTCGCGCACTGGGTGCCGATCTCCGAAGCCGACTCCGTCAGCACGCCCGTGAGCGAGGCGGTCTTGCCCGTGAAGGAGCCGGTCGACTTGGCCGTGTCGCCCGTCCCGGGATAGGTGATCGTCCCGCTCGCGACCGAGGCCGAGCCGCCCGAGAAGGAGAACGTCGTCGCCTTCACCGTGCCGCCCTTCGCCCTCCACGAGACGGTGCCGGTCGCTCCGGGCACAGAGCTCGTCGAGGCGATCGTGCCGCAGGAGACCGAGCCCTTGCTCGTCGAGCTGATCGTGCCGCCCTTGATCGAGACCTTGCCCTTCTTGGTCGTGCCGGTGCACTTCGACAAGGTCCCCTTCAAGGTGAGCGTCGTCTCCTGTGGCGTGACGAGCATCACCGGCGGCTTCGCCGTCATCGTCGCCGAGAGGGCGCAGGTGATCGTCCCGGTGAAGGTCACCGGCTTCGCCTTGTGGTGCCTCGCCGCCGACCACCTTTGCACCGAGGCTCCGGCCGTCGTCCCCGCCAGCACCACCACCGACAGAACAAGCGCCGCGGCAACCGCCGCCGTGCGCGCAAGTCGTGTCATCTTCCCCTCCTGTTTCGCCTTTCTCCGACGACCCGAGCTACCGGGCCTCGTCCCCTGCGGCCGCGTCGAGCTCGACCGGATCCGGCCCGACGCCCTCATCGGCGCCGACCTCGGCCTCCGAGGCCGCCCCCGTCGCCGAGGCCGCCCCCGTCGCCGAGTCAGCCGCGGCCGTGCCAGCAGCGCGCCCCGAGCCCGAGCCCGAAGCCGAGCCCCTCGCCGCGTCCGTGCCGGCGCCGGCCACCGCCCGCGCCCGGCGCTTGGACGCCCGCGTCCCGGATGCCGGGCGGGCGAGGGCCAGCAGCTCGTCGAGCGCCTCGTGGAGCATCTTCGGCATCTCGCCGATGCGCGGCACCGTCTCCCGGCAGCCGTTCAGGCCGAAGTAGACGATCCCGCAGTAGCTCATCACCGTCATGTTCAGCCCGACCCCCTCGGCGATCGGGCCGAGCGGATACATGCCGACCATTCGGGCGCCCGCCATGAACAGCGGGAAGGGCGGGCCGGGCACGTTCGAGATCGTCACGTTGAAGAGCGGCCGCACCCGGTCGAAGACCCGCATCGACGACGTGAGCCGGGACGCCCGCCCGATGAGGGCGGGGAAGGTGAACTCCGTCCAGTCGGTGAGCGTGTCCGCCCCGATCATCTTCTCCTGGGTCTTCGCCGCCCGCATCCCCTCGGCGATGGTGGAGAGCCGCTCGACCGGGTCGGCGAGGTTGGTGGCGAGCGAGGCGAGCATGGCCGAGACCCGGTTGCCGTGGGACCCCATCTCGTCCTCGGTGCGGACCGACACCGGCACCATGGCGACGAGCGGGTCGTCGGGCAGCTCGAAGCCGTCGAGCAGGTAGCGCCGGAGCGCCCCGGCGCACACGGCGAGCACGACGTCGTTCACGGTGCAGCCGAAGTGGTTCTTCACCGTCTTGAAGTCGTCGAGCGGCATCTCGGCGAAGGCGACCCGGCGGTGCGGCGTGAGTGCCTGGTTGAGCGACGTCTTCGGGGCCGAGAACGGCGCCGGCGGCGGCACGACGCTCGGGTTGCGGTTGTGCTCTGAGAGGTGGAGCGCCGTCTCGACCACGCGGCGGGCCGTGCGCGCCGCCTTCAGCGGGTGGCCCATCAGGGCCGCCAGCGCGAGGGCGATCATCTCGGCGTCGGTCGGCAGCGGCTCGGGCCGCCAGGCGTCGACGATGACCCGTTCGGGCGGGTTGGGCTCGAGGTCGAGCAGCGTCGCCATGATCTCGGCGCCGGACACGCCGTCGATGGCGGCGTGGTGCATCTTGCCGACCACGGCGAAACGTCCTCCGGCGACGCCCTCGACGACGTACATCTCCCAGAGGGGCCGCGTGCGGTCGAGCGGGAGCCCTCCGACCTGGGCGACGAAGGCCTGCAGCTCCTCCATGCCGCCGGGCGCCGGCAGGGCTGCGTGGCGCACGTGGTAGTCGAGGTCGAAGTCCGGGTCCTCGATCCAGACCGGGTGGTGCAGCTTGAGCGGCACCTCGACGATCCGGCGCCGGAAGGGCGCCGCCAGCCCGAGGCGCGAGGCGATCATCTCCCGGATCGACTCGAACGAGATCCCACCCTCCCCCGGCTCGAGCAGGTACACGCCGGTGACGTGCATGTGGGAGCTCGGCGTCTCGAGGTAGAAGAACATTGCATCGAGCCCGCTCAGTCGCTGCATGGCACCCTCCCGGTGGTCATCGCCCCGTGTGGCCGAACCCGCCGCCCCCCCGCTCGCTCTCGGAGAGCGACGTAGTGGGAACGAACCGGACCCGCTCGACTTGCACGACGACGAGCTGTGCGATGCGGTCACCGCGCCTGACCTCGTAGGCCTCCTCAGGGTCAGTGTTGACCAGTATGACCCCAACCTCCCCCCGGTAACCAGGGTCGATGAGGCCGGGGGCGTTGAGGCAGGTCACCCCGTGACGGAGCGCCAGGCCGCTTCTCGGGAGAACGAGGGCTGCGAAACCCGCCGGCACCTCGACGCACACGCCGGTGCCGACGAGAGCCCTCCCGCCGCCGGCGGCGAGCCGCACGTCGTTCCGGGCGACGAGGTCGGCCCCGGCGTCGTCCGGCCGGGCGTACGAGGGGACCACCGCCTCGGGGTCGACCTGCGCGACCGGCACCTCGAGCACCGCTGCACGCTAGTGGAGCCCTGCGGAGGCGTCCCAGGGGACAGCCACGCGCGCCGGCCTCGCCACGCGCCCCGGGCGGGTCGCTTACGATCCCCCGGCGATGCTCGTCTGGATGGACCTCGAGATGACCGGGCTCGATCCCGAGACGAACGTCATCGTCGAGATCGCCACCCTCGTCACCGACGACCGCCTCGAGATCCTCGCCGAGGGGCCCGACCTCGTCATCTCGGCGACCCCCGAGCAGCTCGCGGCGATGGAAGACGTCGTGCGACGCATGCACGTCACCTCCGGGCTGCTCACCGCGATCGGGCAGTCGACGCTCACGCTCGAACAGGCGGGCGACCAGACCCTCGAGTTCATCAAGCAGCACGTCCCGAACAAGGGAGAGGTGCCGCTCTGCGGCAACTCGATCGGGGTCGACCGGCGCTTCCTCCGCAAGTACCTGCCGGCCATCGAGGACCACCTGCACTACCGCAGCATCGACGTCTCGACGGTGAAGGAGCTGTGCAGGCGGTGGCGGCCGGACGTCTACGGTGCCCGCCCGCACAAGGCGACGGCCCACCGGGCGCTCGATGACATCCGCGAGAGCGTCGCCGAGCTCGCCTACTACCGCGACCACTTCTTCGCCGCGACGAAGCCCGAGCCGGCGTGAGCGCCGCCTCCGGGGCGCGGCCGGCCAAGCAGGAGCAGGGACCAGCCTCGAACGAGGTCGTCGAGCTCGCCCCGGGCGTCCTCCGGGTCCAGGTGCCGATCAGCTTCACGGGGCTCGGCCACGTGAACTGCTACGTCCTGCTCGACGAGCGCGGCGCCGCCGTGGTCGACGCCGGGCTGCCCGGCCGTGCCACCTGGCAGGCGCTCACCGCGAGGCTCCGCGACGCCGGCCTTAAGGTCGGCGACGTCCACACGGTGCTCGTCACCCACTCCCATCCCGACCACTTCGGCAGCGCCGGCCGCCTCGCCCACGAAGCCGGCGCCGACCTCGTCGCCGAGGCGGGCTTCCACACCTGGCTCGAGCCGAGGCCGAGCCGCCAGCAGGGTGACGACACCGGGTACCGCCTGACGCCGCGGGGGACGACGCCGTGGGGAGGCGAGCCGGGGCGTTTCGTGCGGCGGCACATCTGGTCCGCCCGCCTCGCCCGCTGGCACCTCATGCCGGGCCTCCGTCCGCCGATCCCGACGAGGAGGCTCTCCCACGGCGACCGCATCGTGCTCGCCGGGCGCGAGTGGACGGCGCTGCACACCCCCGGCCACACCGGCGACCACCTCTGCCTCTACGACCCCGAAACCCGCCTCCTCATCTCGGGAGACCACGTCCTTCCCACCATCACGCCGCACGTGCCCGGGCTCTCGCCGCTCGCCGACCCGCTCGGCTCGTACCTCGAGTCGCTCGCGGCCCTGCGCACGATCGGGGCCGTCGACCTGGTGCTCCCCGCCCACGGGCACCCCTTCAGCGACCTCGCCGGACGGATCGAGCAGATCGAGGCGCATCACACCGAGCGCCTCGACGAGCTGCGCCGGCTCGGCACGGCGCTCGGCAGGGCGAGCGTCATGGAGTACTCGCGCGAGCTGTTCCGCCGCCAGCTCTGGGGGATGATGGCCGAGAGCGAGACCTACGCCCACCTCGAGTACCTGCGCCTTCGCGGCGAGGCCGAGCGGGTGCAGGAGGGCGGGGTGCTCTACTACTCGCTCGAGCCGCCCGTCGAGCCGTCCTCCGGACCGCCAGCCGCCCCCGCGCCGCCGGACTGACCCGCGCCCCGGCGCCGGCGCCTGCGCGAGGGGCGTCCCGCCCGTTCGGCCCCGCTCACGACGAGGTAGCGGTCGATGACGTCGCGGGCCGCCTTGTAGCCCTGCTCGATCAGCTGCTCGGTCTTCGAGAAGTCACGGGGGTCGAACATGACGGCGCCGGGCTGCTCGAACACGACGACGTCCACGTCGGGCGGGACCCGGGCGAGCTCGCGGCGCAGCCGGGCGTGGAGGGCGATGGTGAAGGCGGCGAACATGGCCTCATACGGCCTCGAGAACGACGGCGAGGCCGTCTCGACGGTGCCGCACAGCAGCACGAACACCTTGCGGGCGCCCGCCGCGAGGGCGACCGGCAGGGCGACGTTGTCGAGCACGCCGCCGTCGAAGTAGTGGGCGCCGCCGAGCTCGACCACCGGGTAGAAGCCCGGCAGGGCCGCCGAGGCCATGACGGCGTCGATGGCAGGCCCCTCGGTGAACCACTCCTCCGCCCCGTCCTCGAGGCGCGTCCCGACGAGCACGATCGGCACCGCCGAGTCCTCGAGGCGCTCGAAACGCAGGAACGCCGCCACGATCGCCCGCAGCCCGTCCATCGAGAAGACGCCCTCGCGCCGGTCGAGGAAGCGCCACGAGCCGTGGAAGCGGCTCCGCGGGAACACCTGGTCCGCCGCGATCCGCCGCCAGAGCTCAGCGGCGAGCTCGACTCCCTCGAGGGTCGGGGCGCTCGCGAAGCCGGCGGCGTTGATCGCCCCGATGGACGTCCCGACGACGAGGTCGGGTCTGATGCCGCGCTCTGTGAGGGCCCGCAACATGCCGACCTGCACCGCCCCGCGGTTGCCGCCACCGCCGAGGACGAAGGCCGTCTCGACCGGCCTTCCCGGCCAGGAGAGGCGGGGCAGGCCGGACGGCCCTGACGCCGACACCGAGAGGCGGCCAGGCGAGGACCGGGCGGCGATCCCGCCGTCGGCGTAGGTCCGGGCCGGCACGCCGTAGACGGGCACGGCTCAGGGGTCCACCGCGACGACGACCCTGCCGCGGACGCGGCCGTCGACGATCTCGGCGGCGAGCCGGACGACCTCGGTGAGGTCGGCGTCGACGATCATCTCGGCGAGCAGGTCGCGGTCGAGCTCGTCCGCCAGCCGCGCCCAGGCGACCCGGCGCTTGTCGACCGGCAGGCGGACCGACTCCACACCGGAGAGGGTGACCGCCCGGAGGATGAAGGGGTGGACCGTCGTCGGGAGGTCGGCCCCGCCGGCAAGCCCGGTGGCGGCGACCACTCCCCCGTAGGCGGTCTGGCTCAAGACGGCCGCCAGCACACGGCCGCCCACGGCGTCGATGCCGCCGGCCCAGCGCTGGTGCTCGAGCGGCCGCTTCGGTCCGCCGGCGAGCTCGGACCGGGCGACCACCTCGCGCGCCCCGAGGTGCTTCAGGTACGGCTCCTGCTCCGGCCTCCCGCTCACGGCCGCCACGTCGTAGCCGAGCCGGGCGAGGAGGGCGACGGCAACGCTCCCCACCCCGCCCGCAGCCCCGGTCACCACGATCGGGCGCCCGCCGGCCGAGGAGGGCCGGAGGCCGCCGTGCTCGAGGGCCATCACGCAGAGCATGGCCGTCAGACCCGCCGTGCCGATGGCCATGGCGAGGCGGTGGTCGAGGCCGGACGGGAGCGGGACGACCCATTCGGAGCGGACCCGGGCGACGTCGGCGAACCCCCCGAAGCGGTCCTCGCCGAGCCCGAAGCCGGTCACCACCACGTCGTCGCCGACGCGCACGCGGTCCGACCCGGTCTCGATCACGGTGCCGGCGAGGTCGACGCCGCACACCATCGGGAAGCGGCGGGCGATCCTGCCCCGCCCCGTCACGGCGAGCCCGTCCTTGTAGTTGAGCGACGAGTAGCGGACCCGGACGGTGACGTCGCCGTCCGGCAGGTCGGCGGTCGTGATCTCGCCGAGGCGGCCCGGCACGCCCGGGTCCCCGTCGGCCCCGGGCTCGGCCGCCAGCACCGCCCGGATCTGCTCAGTCGCCACGCCTGTCACGGCGACCGGTCTACCGCGTCAGACCTTGGACGCGACCAGGGCTGCGAAGGCCTGGGCACCGGCTCCGCCGATGGGCATGTGCGTTCCGTCGCCGTAGAACCAGCCAGGGTGCCCGGCGGCGATCGCCTCCCAGTCGGCGACGACGGCGTCTTGGTACCGGGAGGGCGCCGAGCGCAGGATGGCGTCGTTCGGGTCCTGCCACCAGTCGGGCACGTGGTTCGTGACGAAGACGACCCGCGAGCAGCCGTGGAGGGCCTGCATCATCGAGGCGAGGTCGCCTTCGGTGATCGGACCGTTCGTCCCGAGCGCCACGACGACGACGGCTCCGAGCGCCCCCTCGGCCCGCAGCGACTGCACCTCGGAGACCCCCTGGTACCACTGCTCGCTGACGTTCGCCTCCATCTGGGCGCCCTTGATGTCGGCGACGAGGTCCGGCTGGGCGTCGAGGGTGACCGAGTCCCCGACGATGGTGACCCGCCCGGCGACGAGACCGGGCGCCGCCCCCCCGAGCGGAGGAAGGCTCGAGGTCGGGGCGACCGACGCCGGCTTCGGGACGACGGTCGTGGTGGTCGTCGTCGTGGTGGGCGGCCGGGTGGTGGAGGTGGACGACGAGCTCGTCGTCGTGGCCGAGGTGGAGGACGACGACGTCGTCGGCCGATGACGGGTCCCCACGACCGCGACGGCCGTGGCGCAGCCGGCGAGCACGAGCGCGGCGAGGATGACGGCGGCGAGGCGAGGTGGGAGGCGCATGGCGTGGGGTTCCCCTGGCGGCTCCGCCGGAGCCGGCCGTGAAAGGGACCAGCACGATTGTACGGGGGCGGGCCGGAGGTGGTGACATCATGCCGCCATGACGACCGACCACCCCCTCGGCATGGGCCGCGGGGTGAACCAGCGGCAGCAGATCCGCATGACCGACGCCGAGGTCACGGCCTTCGTCGACGAGCGACGCGTCATGTCGCTCTGCACGCTCAACCACGACGGCACGATCCACGCCGTCGCCATGTGGTACGGCTTCCTCGAGGGTTGCGTGGCGATCGAGACGAAGGCCAAGTCGCAGAAGGCGGTCAACCTGCGGCGCGACCCGCGCCTCACCTGCCTGTTCGAGTCTGGCGACGCCTACGAGGAGCTGCGGGGGGTCGAGCTCGTCGGGCAGGCCGAGATCGTCGAGGACCCGGAGCGGATGTTCGAGCTCGGCACGAGCGTCTTCAGCCGCTACTACCAGCCCTACTCCGAGGAGATGCGGCCCTTCGTCGAGACGATGCTCTCGAAGCGCATCGTCGCCAAGCTCCACGTCGAGCGCACCGTCAGCTGGGACCACCGCAAGCTCGGGTTGCCCCCGACGCGCCCGCCCCGACCCGGCACGGGTTAGCTCGTACCCGCTCGCGGGTTCGCGGGCGGGTACGAGCCCGGCGCCGGGGGTACCGCGCGCCCATGGTCGAGCTCGGTTACACCCTCATGTGCGAACAGTGCCCGCCCACCGCTCTCGTGGAGCACGCCGCCGCGGCGGAGGAGGCGGGTTTCGACTTCCTGGTCGCGAGCGACCACTACTTCCCATGGCTGGCGACCCAGGGCCATTCCCCCAACGCCTGGGTGGTCCTCGGCGCCGTCGCCCAGGCGACGAGGCGCATCGGCCTCATGTCCTACGTCACCTGCCCGACGATGCGCTACCACCCGGCCGTGGTCGCCCAGCAGGCCGCCACCGTGCAGCTGATGTCGGAAGGGCGGTTCACCCTCGGCCTCGGGGCAGGCGAGAACCTGAACGAGCACGTCGTCGGCCGCGGCTGGCCGGCGGTGCGGATCCGCCACGAGATGCTCGACGAGGCCACCCAGATCATCAGGCGGCTGCTCGAAAGCGACGGCGAGGTGTCGTTCTCGGGACGCCACTTCACGGTCGAGTCGGCCCGCCTGTGGGACAGGCCGGCCCGCCTGCCGATCGGCATCGCCGTCTCGGGCCCGGACTCGTGCCGCCTCGCAGGGCGGCTCGCCGACGTCATGATCGCCGTCGAGCCGAAGGCGGACCTCGTCGAACTCTTCGACGCCGCCGGCGGCTGCGGCAAGCCGCGGGTCGGCCAGGTCCCCATCTGCTGGGGTCCCGACCGCGAGGAGGCCGTCCGCCTCGCCCACGAGCAGTTCCGTTGGTTCGGCGGCGGCTGGAAGGTGAACGCCGAGCTGCCCGGCCCGGACTCCTTCTCGAGCGCCACCGAGGTCTTCACCCCCGACGACGTCGCCTCCGCCATCTCCTGCGGCCCCGACACGAGGGAGCACGTCGCAGCGGTGGCCGAGTTCGCCAAGGCAGGCTTCACCCACGTGGCGGTCGTGCAGATCGGCTGCGAACGCCAGGAGGACTTCATCACCTGGGCGGAACGGGAGTTCCTTCCCGAACTGAGGGAGCTCTGAGCCACGATGACGGACACGACCTCGCCTCCGATCGAGCCCACCCCCGTCGACGACCCGGGCCCGCTCGGCCCTGTCGAGACGCCCGAGCCTCCCGCACCGGTGGACGTCCCCGAGCCGGGCCCCGTCGAGGTGCCCGAGCCCGGCCCCGTCGAGGTCCCCGAACCCGGCCCCGTCGAGGTGCCCGAGCCCCCGCTCGGTCCGCCCGAGGGACCGGAGCCGGCGCCCGCCTGAGCCGGCCCGGCTCACCGACGCCTACGGCCGCAGCAGCACCTTCACCGCCCCCGTCTGGCGGGCGTGGGTGGCCGTGAGCACCGCCTCGTCCCAGTCCTCGAGCGCGAAGCGGTGGGTGACGACCGGCGTCAGGTCGAAGCCCTCGCCCACCCACTCGAAGTAGTGCTCGAAGGCGTGGCGGCGCACTCCGCGCACCTCCTCGATCCCGAAGGCGTTCGAGCCGACGACCCGCAGCTCCTTGAAGTAGAGCGGGGTCCACTCGAAACGCCCCGGCGGCTCCACACCGCTCACCACGAGCGTCCCGCCCGTCTCGAGGATGCGAAGCGACGTCTCCACGGTCTCGACCGAGCCGATCGTGTCGTAGACGACGGCGGGGCCGTCCTGCAGCCAGGCGCGGCCGCTCCACGGCACGAGGGTCTGGACGCCGCACAGCTCCGCCACCGCCTCGACGAGCGCCTCGGGGTCCGAGGGCAGCACGGCCGAGGCCCCCATCGTGAGCGCCAGCTCGGCTCTCGGGCCGGGGCGGGTGACGGCCCACACCTCGGTCTCCGGCCAGAGATGACCGATGAGGGCGATGGCGGCGAAGGCGAGGGTCCCCGACCCGTACACCAGCACCGGGCGCCCGTCCTCGGGCGGCGGAGCGAGCAGCACGGTGCGAAGCGAGACCGAAACGGGGTCGGCGAGGACGGCCGTCTCGTCGTCGATCTCGTCGGGAACCGGGAAGAGCTGCCCCTCGTGAGCCACGAAGGCCTCGGCGTGCGCACCCGAGGCCCCCGCGCAGTTGCCGATGTGGAGGGCGGGCGGCACGACGCCCCGGGTGAAGTTCCGGCACCACGGGTAGCGGCCCTCCGCACAGGCCGGGCAGGGAGGGTCGATCCCGCGCGGCCCGCACGACAGCCACGGGTTGAGCACGACGCGCTGGCCCGTGTCGCGGCGGCGGGCGACCGCCTCGTGGCCGAGCACGTGCGGGAACGTGAGGAGGGCCGTGAGCGGGTTGTCGCGCGACCCGTTGAGGACGATCTGCTTGGCGTCGCTGCCGCACAGACCGCTCACGAGCGTGTCGCAGACGACCCAGCCCGGCGCCGGCGGCGTCGGCTCGTCGATCTCCTCGAGGCGTGCCGGCGCATACGGCCCGACGAAACCCCGCCGGTCGATCGTGCCGGCCACCTTGGCGAATGCTTCCTTCCCGAGGTGATGATGGAAGACGAGGGCCTTCACGGCCGGGAGTGTAGAGGCCTCCCCGAGCAGGGGACGGGCCACGACGCTCGGTGCGCGGTCAGTCGCGCGACGAGCCGGCCGAGGTTGGGCGGTTCCCGCCGGAGGCCGCGACGAGGACCGGCTGGGCGTCCCGGCCACCTCCGGCGTCCCGCCGGGCTCTCCAGACCCAGTTGGCGAGGACGACGAGGACGACGGCGAGCATGGTCCATCCGAGCTCCAGGGTCGGGAGCCCGACGTACTTGAGGCCGGAGGCGAGGATGACGACGGTGATGGCCGGACGGACGTAGCGGTCCGGAACACGGGACGACAGGAACGAGCCGACGAGGACCGCCGGCACGGCTCCGGCGATGATGGCGCCCGTGAGGCCGAAGGAGACGTGGCCGAAGGCGAGCGCCCCGAGGGCGGCCGCCGCGGTGAGCGGGATCGCCTGGGCGAGGTCGGTCCCGACGAGCTGGTTGGCGCCGAGCCTCGAGTAGGTGAACATGAGCAGCACGATCATGAGGGAGCCGGCGCCGACCGAGGTCATCCCGACGACGAAGCCGCCGAGGAGGCCGATCGCCACCGTCGGCAGCGGCCGCACCGACACCTCCCGGACCGACTGGGCGCGCACCCGGCCGGCCCGCCGGTCGAGCACGTAGCGCAGGATCATGCCGCCCGCCCCGAGGAGGAGGGCCGAGCCGAGGGCGATCTCGACGTTGGTCTGCGCCCCTTTCGAGTTGCCGAGGAGGTGGAGCACGTAGGAGCCGGCGAAGGCCGCCGGCACCGAGCCCGCCGCCATCCACCCGACGAGGCGGAGGTTCACGGTGCCCTTCGTCCAGTGCACGGCCGCCCCGACCGGCCGCATCACGACGGCTGCCACGAGGTCCGAGGAGATGGCCGTGGACGGCTTCACCGAGAACAAGAGCACGAGCATGGGCGTCATGAGGGCGCCGCCGCCGGCCCCGGTCATGCCGACCAGCAGACCCACCACCGCGCTGCCGAGGACGATCGAAGAGTTCACCCCTGCTCCTGTTCAGTCGAGTAAGTCGATCGAGTTGCTCGACTTTACCGACTCTGTCGGCCCTGGCGCAACTCTTTCCAGACGGCGCCCCCGCCCGAGCCCGCCACCTGCCCACCTGTGACTCCCCCACCTGGGCTCCCACCTGTGGCTCCCCCACCCGTGACCGCCCCACCTGTGACAATGGGCGCGTGTACGTCTCGGCCCGCTCCGACTACGCCCTGCGCGCCCTCGTGACGCTGGCGGCGGAGGGACGGCCGCTCACGGCCGAGGAGCTGGCCCGGCTGCAGGAGCTGCCCGTCAGCTACCTCGAATCGATCCTGCTCGACCTGCGCCGGGCGGGCATCGTGGCGAGCCGCCGTGGCCGCGACGCGGGCTATCGCTTCGCCCGCGACCCAGGCGAGGTCACCCCGGCCGACGTCATGCGTGCCCTGGAGGGACCGCTCGCCGAGGTGAGGGGACTGCGGCCGGAGGCGACCGAGTACAAGGGCGCCGCCACCGCCCTCCAGCCGCTCTGGATCGCCCTGCGTGCGAGCATCCGCGCCACGCTCGAGCGAGTCACGATCGCCCAGCTCGCCCGGGGCGAGCTCCCCGACTCGCTGGCGGCCCTCGTGTCGGATCCCGACGCCTGGATCCCTCGCTGAGCGGCCGGCGCCGGCTGGAGCGGCCGGCCAAGCCCGAGCGGCCGGCCAAGCCCGAGCGGCCGGCCAAGCCCGAGCGGCCGGCCAAGCCCGAGCGGCCGGCCAAGCCCGACCGGCCGGCCAAGCCCGAGCGGCCGCAGCTTCAGAAGAGCCCCCGCCTCACCCCGTAGCGGCCGATCTCCTGCATCAGCTCGAGCGGGCCGAGCCTGCGGTGGTCGGGGACGACCTCGGCGAGGACCGAGTCGACGTTGATCACGATCCGCTCCGGGTCGTGCAGCCCTCCCCACTTGCCGAGGTCGATGGCCGCGGCGACCTCGCCCGCCGGACGGTCCGGGCCGTCCCCGACGAGCCTCGACACCTCGGCGAGGAGGAAGCGGAGGTAGGCCTCGACCCAGTCGAGCGAGTCGACCCCGCTCACGGGTCCATGTCCCGGCACGACGGCGCGTGGCCCGAGCCCCCGCACCAGCTCGAGGGCAGCGAGCCAACCGGCGACCGGCCCTGCCCAGATGATGGGCGTCGAGCCGAGGAAGGCGATGTCGCCCGTGGCGACGACGCCGGCGTCGGGCACGTGGACGACGACGTCGCCCCGGGTGTGAGCGGGGCCGACCTCGAAGAGCTCGATCGAGCGCCCGCCGACGGTGAGCGTCGTGCGCCCGGAGAAGGTCTCGGTCGGCGGCGGAACGACGATGCCGTCGAAGTCGAAGGGCCCGAAGGCCGCGGCGACGAAACGGTTCCCCTCCTCGCCGAGGTCCGCCGCCTTCAAGGCGGCGAGCATCGAGGGCGGGAGCTCCGCCATCTCGCCCGCCGTCGCCTGCGAGGCGACCACCCGTGCCGCCCCGACGAGCTGGTTCCCGTAGCAGTGGTCGCCGTTGGCGTGGGTGTTCACGACCGTCGTGATGGGTGCCCCGGCCGTCACGGACGCCATCGCGTCGAGCATCTCGCGGGTGAGGCGGAGGTCGAAGAGGGTGTCGACGAGGAGCGACTCGCCCTCACCGACGACGAGGAGGGAGTTCGACAGGCCCCACGACCCGTCGGGCTGCAGGTAGGCGAGGACGCCGTCGCCCACTTCCACGAGGCCCTTCTCGTAGGGCAGCGGTGCGTGGGCGGAGGCCATGGCACCGCACGGTAGTCACGGCTTGCGGTAGCGCGCCTCGAAGAGCGAGGAGAGGGCGAAGCAGACCATCCCGGCCGTCACGAGCCCGACGACGACAGGCCCGGGCGGGCTGTGGGCGACCGACTCGAGCGCCGAGTCGAGGCTGTGCGCCCGCTGGGGGTCGTCGGTCACGGCTGCCTCGAGGAGGTAGACGGCGACGAGCACCACGAGAAAGCCACGGGTGAGGTTGCCGGCGATCTCGCTCACCCGTGCCGTGCGCCGCACCCGCCGGCTCATCTGGCCGACGTCGAGCACCTCGTCGTCGTGGCGGAAGAAGGCGAACACGCCGAGGCCGACGCCGACGCCGATGAGCACGGCGCTCGCCAGCCCCACCCACCCGGGGCCGCCGGGCCAGGACAGCACGTGCGCCACGACCGGGCTCGGATGCGAGGCGGCACCGCCACCGCCGCCGCCACCGGAAGCACCACCTGAAGCAGACAGCCCGTTCGAGAGCAGCGACACCGCCTCGGCGCACAGGCCCACGTAGACCAACCCGGCGACGGCCCAGCCGATCCGCCTCCAGGGGAAGGTGCCCGAGTGGTGCGCGCTCGGAGGGGTGAGCGCCTGGCTGAAGCGCCAGAGGCCGTAGGCGGCGAGCCCCGCGGCGAGCAGCGCGAGGAGGAACGGACCGGCCGGCTCCTTGGCCACCTGGGCGAGGGCGCCCGTCCCCGAGTCCTGCGAGGGTGGCCGTCCCCGGGTGGCGATGTCAGCCGAGAGGTAGGCGAGGACGAGATAGACGATGGCCCTCGCGCACAGGCCTGCGCCGGCGAGCGACTTGAGGCCGGCCGACCTTCGGCGGCGGAGCACTCCGGACCCGGGCAGCCTCCGTCCGATCGCCGCCCCACTCACGCCGAGGGGGATACCCCGAACACGCCCGTTCCACCGGTGCGAGCGACCCCGGCGCTCAGCGCGAGCCTGTCGCCGGTGACCTGAGGCGGCTCCGCAGCTCGCGCCGGTCCGTGACGCCGAGCTTGGTGTAGGCCCGGTGCAGGTGGTTCTCCACCGTGCGCACCGAGAGGAACAGGCGCTCGGCCACCTCCCGGCTCGTCAGGCCCTCCGCCGCGAGGAGCGCCACCTCCCGCTCGCGCGCCGAGAGGGGCGACGCCCCCGGCGCGTCCGGCAGGCGCAGCCCGGGGGTGTCGGGCGACTCGCAGCGCCCCCGCAGCTCCCGCGCCCGGAGCTCGGCCGCGGTCGCCCGCCGCCTGAGGCCGCGCTCGCGGGAGGTCCGTTGCTCGAGCACGGCCGCCTCGGCTGCGAACAGGTAGGCCGCGCACCCTTCGAAACGGTCGGCGGCGGCATGGGCGAGGTCGGGGTCGCCGGAGACGGCCGCCCGGGCGTGATCGAGGCGGGCGGCCGTGAGGTCGCCGTCGACCTCGTCGGCCAGCTGCTCGAGGCCGGCGAGTCCCTCCCGGGACCGCCCGATGCGGACGAGGTCGTGGAACGCCGCGGCGGCCGAGGTGCGCTCCCCGAGGGCCATCGCCCGCGCGGCGGCCGACCGGAGCAGAGCCCGGGCGGTCGCGAGGTCGCCGCCGGCGACCGCCGCCCAGGCGCGGCCACGCTCGAGATGCGCGTCCATCAGGTGGAAGGCGGTGGGCGGCTCCGCGTCGAGCTCGCGCACCGCCGCGGCCGCCGCCTCGCCGTCGCCCGACTGGCCCGTCGCGAGGGCGACGCCTCCGAGCCCCCAGCGCCGTGCCGGGTGACCGAGCTCGCCGAAGGCCGCCGCCGTCTCGGCGAACAGGTGCGCCGCCGAGTCGAGGCGGCCCTCGGTGAGCAGCGTCATCCCGAGGATCGCCGAGAACCACGCCTGCCCGTCGGGGTGTGCGCGCTCGACCGATGCGGCGTAGCCCGCCTCGGCGAGCTCGGCCGCCCTCTCGAGACGCCCCTCCTCGGCGAGGGCGAGCGCCCGCGCCACGAGGAAGACGGCCTCCGCCCCGGCGAGCTCGCGCTCGTCGAGGCTGCGGCGGGCGCGCAGCGCCTCCTCGGTGTGGGCGAGGGCGTCGTGCGTCCGGCCGAGGAAGGCGAGCGCCACGCCGACGTCGCGCAGCGACTGCACGGAGGCGACGTCCGAGGCGTCGCTCAGCGTCGCCGCCCCGAGCGCGTACGACTCGGCCACCCGGCCCTCGAGGAGGAGCAGGGTGGCGCGGTGGCCGGCGAGGTGCCGCCGGAACTCGTCGGAGGACAGGTCCTTCTCGACACTCGCGAGCACCTCCTCGGCCGCCTCGCCGCTCTCTCCCCAGATGAAGAGCCCGCTCGCCAGCCGGGCGGCCACCGCCACGCGCTGCTCGTCGTCGGTGGCGAGTGCGAGGGCGTGCCGGAGCGCGGCGGAGATCTCGTCGGTGTGCCCGGTCACGGCCGGCCCGGCGTCCGCGAGCAGCATCGCCGCCTCGACGCAGGGCGCGCTCGCCCAGACGGCGCGGGCGAGCCGGAGGGCGAGCTCGAAGTCCTCGGAGCGAAACGCCACCCTGCCCGCCGCCAACATCAGCTCCGGGCTGGTGGTGCCCGCCTCGAGGCGCCAGACGGCGACCCGGAGGAGGTCCGCCGCAGTGAGGTCGCCGACGGCCTCGCGGGCGTCGGCGAGGGCGGTGCAGAGCCGGGCCCGCCGCACGGCGGACAGGTGGGCACGCACGGCCTCCCCGTACAGGGGGTGCCCGAGCCGGACCTCCGGCCCGTGCGGGCCCTCGGCCGTGTCGAGGAGGCTCAGCCGCTCGAGGCGCTCGAGGACGCCGAGGTGGACGAGGCCCCCGAGGAAGCGGAGCTCGGCGGGCTCGCCGAGGGCGACGAGCTCGAGCGCCTCCCGCTCGTCGGGCGCCAGGCCGTCGAGACGGTGCTCGATGAGGTCGCGCAGCCGCGGCGTGTCGAGCAGTGAGCCGTTGAGGCGCCACAGCCCGTGGGACGACGTGAGCCGGCCGGACTCGAGCGCCCCCTGGAGCACCTCGCGGAGCGACAGCAGGTTGCCCCGGCAGGCGCGAAGGATGGCCTGCACGGCGGCCCCGTCGACGGACCCCCCGAGCACGCTCCCGACGAGCGCCCGCACCGCCTCGTCGGAGAGCGGCTCGACCCGGATGCGCTCGACCCGGTCGTCCTGCCAGAGCTCGAGCGCCGTGTCCACGCTCGGCGCGCCGGCCCGCACCGTGCAGACGACGAAGGCCGCGCCGGCCGCCACGACCTGGTCGAGCACGGCCGCCGAGGCGGGGTCGAGGTCGTGGGCGTCGTCGACGACGAGCACGAGGCGGCCTTCGTCACCCCGCCGGGCGAGCGCCTGGACGACGGCGAGGACCGGGTTGGCGAGCTCCTCCGACTCGAGGCCGAGGAAGGCGAGCAGCGGCGCGAGCGCCCCGAGCGGGACCGAGGCGGCGCTCCTCGACGCCCGTACGGAGACCGTCGTGAGGCCCCGCAGCGCCGCCAGCTCGCCGACCTGGCGGGCGAGCCGTGTCTTTCCGACACCGGGAGCACCGATCAGCGCCGCGCCGTGGCTCTCGGCGTCGTCGAGGGCCGCGCTCAGCCGGCGGAGCTCGTCGTCCCTGCCCACAAGCGGCCAGGCCCCCGGGGCAGAGGGCGGAGTCGGTCTGCTCACGACCCGATTCAAGTACGCCGGCGGCCGCGCCGCCCGCCAGCCGGGCGGCGGGTCAGCCCGCCCCGGGATCGCGCCGCTCGAGCTCCCGCAGCTCCTCGACGACCGAGGCAAGCGACGGTGGCTCGAGGACCCCTTTGAGCGATCCCAGCTCCTCGGGCGACACCCAGACCGAGCCCGAGAAGGTCGTCCCCTCCGAGGCCGTGAGCCCGGCCGGGCGCACGTCCACGGCCGACGGCAGCCGGGCCCCGTAGAAGCGCTCGGGCCCGACGAAACGCCGCCCCGCCCACACGCAGTCCCTCTCCACCTCGACCGCCCGCTCCTCGGACAGGTCGACCCCGAGGCCGGTCTCCTCGAACAGCTCCCGGCGGGCCGCCTCGATCTCGGCCTCGCCCTCCTCCACCCCGCCCCCCGGCGGCTCGTAGACGTGCCGCCCGTCGACCGGGTCGCGCCAGCACATGAGGAGCACCCGGCCGTCGTCCGTCCGGCAGACCACCCGGACGGCTCGCCGCCGCGTGACCTCCATGGGCCGCCAGGGTAGGGCCTGGCTACCATCACACGACATGGCTGGGGGAGCGACGACGTGAGGTTCGGCGTCTTCTACGAGCACCAGCTCCCCCGGCCCTGGGAGGACGAGAGCGAGCACCGGCTGCTCCAGGACGCCCTCGAGCAGGTCGAGCTCGCCGACCGGCTCGGCTTCGACGTCGTGTGGGAGGTGGAGCACCACTTCCTCGAGGAGTACAGCCACTCGTCGGCCCCCGAGGTGTTCCTCGGAGCCTGCAGCCAGCGCACGAAGGACATCCGGCTCGGGCACGGCATCGTGCTCACGGCGCCGGGCTACAACCATCCCGCCCGCACGGCCGAGCGCATCGCCACCCTCGACCTCGTGTCGGGCGGCCGGGTCGAGTTCGGCTCAGGGGAGTCCGGCTCGGAGGCGGAGCTCGGCGGCTTCCTCGTCGACCCCGCCACGAAACGCCAGGCCTGGCTCGAGGGCCTCGAGGTGGCCGTCCGCTGCATGACCGAGACGCCCTTCACCGGCGTCGACGGGACCTACGTCCGGATGCCGCCGCGCAACGTGGTCCCGAAGCCCCTGCAGAAGCCGCACCCGCCGCTTTGGGTCGCCTGCTCGCGACGCGACACGATCCTGCTCGCCGCCGAGAAGGGCATCGGCGCCCTCACCTTCGCCTTCATCGACCCCGAGGAGGCCTCGAAGTGGGTCGGCGACTACGAGGCGACCCTCGCCGAGTCCTGCGTGCCGGTCGGCCTCGCGCTCAACCCGAGCGTGGCCTGCGTCACGCAGATGATGTGCCACCCCGACGAGCAGGTGGCGCTCGAGCGGGGTCTCGAGGGCGGCAACTTCTTCGGCTACTCGCTCGGCCACTACTACGTCTTCGGCGAGCACCAGCCGGGCAGCACCGACGTCTGGCGCGAGTACCTCGAGCGGCGGGGCGCGGCCGGCTTCTCGCCCGAGGTCGAGGCGGCCGTGCGCCAGGAGCGCCTCGGGGCCAAGGTCGCCGCCGGTGACCGCACCGGGCTTCGCGGGGCGACCGGGACGCCCGCCCAGGTGCGCGAGTACCTCGAGCGCTTCGAGCAGGCGGGCGTGGACCAGGTGATCTTCGTCCTGCAGGCCGGCAAGAACCGCCACGAGCACATCTGCGAGTCGCTCGAGCTCTTCGGGCGCGAAGTGCTGCCCGCCTTCAAGGACCGGCACGAAACCCAGCACCGGGCGAAGCACGACCGCCTCGCCCCCGCCATCGAGGCGGCCCTCGAGCGCAAGCGGGCCGAGCCGGCCCCGCCGGCGCTCCCGGCCGACTACTCCTTCCCGGCCATCCCGCGTAGGTGGGCGGACGACTCGGGGAGCGACGAGATGAAGGCCTGGCTCGAGCGCTTCGCCGACTCGAGGGCAAAGGGCGTGAGGGACGACACGCTCGGCATCCTCGGCGGCTGAGCGGGCCGGGCGGCGGCCCGCGCGGCGCCCTCGCAGCTACCGTGACGGCGAGTCCTCGGACGAAGGAGGAGGCGCCATGGGTGGGAAGGGCTGGCGAGTCGCTCTCGCGCTCTGCGCCGGGCTCGGGGCGGGCGGCATGGTGGCGACGACGGCGGCGTCGGCCACTCCCGCCCACCGCGGCGGCCTCGTCGTCCGATGGCAGGAGACGCCGTACGACCCGCCCAACTGGATCCTCCCCTTCGTCGGGCTCCCCTACTACAGCGTCGCCAACCTCGAGGACTTCCAGCAGCTCATGTACCGGCCGCTCTACTGGTTCGGCAGGGGCTCGGGCCCTCTCCTCGACCCGTCGCTCTCGCTCGCCGGCCTTCCCTCCACCTCGAGCTCGGGGACGACCGTCACCGTCACCCTGAAGCCGTACCGCTGGTCGAACGGCAGGCCGCTCGACGCCGCCGACGTCCTGTTCTGGATGAACATGCTGAGGGCCGAGAAGCAGAACTGGGCCGGCTACGTGCCCGGAGAGCTCCCCGACAACGTGAGGTCCGTGAGCGCCGCGTCGGGCGGCTCCCGCACGGTCACCTTCGTCATGCGCCGGGCGTACAACACGACGTGGCTCCTCTACAACGAGCTCTCGCAGATCACCCCCCTCCCGATCGCCTGGGATGTCGACCACCTCGTCTCGGGCAGGCCGGCTGCGCCGGGCTCGGGCGGTTGCAGCGCCCTTCGCTACGACGCCGCCGTGGCGCGCGACTGCCGTCGCGTCTGGCGGTTCCTCTCCGACGACGGCGGCACCTCCGTCCACCCGAAGGAGGCGGGCGACCTCCGCACCTACACCAGCAACCCCCTCTGGCAGATCGTGGACGGCCCCTGGCACCTCACCGGCTTCGACCCCGTGTCGGGCGAGGTCGAGATGGAGCCCAACCGCTCCTACTCGGGTCCCGTGAAGCCGACCATCTCGAAGTTTGTCGAGGTGCCCTCGACGACGAACGACCAGTACACCCAGCTCCGCGACGGTGCCGTCGACGTCGGGCTGCTCCCCGTCTCGAAGGCCCTCGCCTCGAAGCGCTCCTCGAGCGGGCCCAACCCGAGAGCGATCGCCCGCCGCTTCGACGCCGTCCTCCAGCCTTCCTGGCAGGTGAACTACGCCGTCGTGAACTTCGACTCGAACGGTGACGGCGGCGAGGCCGGCCGCCTCTTCCACCAGCTCTACCTCCGCCAGGTCCTCCAGGAGCTGGTCGACCAGCCGTCCATCATCGCCCGGGTCGACAACGGCTACGGGACGCCCACGCTCGGACCGGTGCCGGCGGTCCCGGACAACCCCTTCGTCAGCTCGGCCGAACGCTCGAACCCGTTCCCCTACGGCGTGAAGGGCGCCGTGGCGGCGCTGCGGGCGCACGGCTGGTCGATCCACCCGGGCGGGGTGGACGTCTGCACCGCCGCGAGGCGGTGCGGCAAGGGAGTGAAGAAGGGCACGAAGCTCTCCTTCACCGAGCTCGTGCCGGGGGGCTTCGCCCCGCTCGCAGCGCAGGCCGACATCGAGCGGACCGACGCCTCCAAGGCGGGCGTCCGGCTCGTCCTCGAGATCAGGCCCTTCAACGTCGTCCTCGGGGACGCGACGCCCTGCATCGTGGCGCGGCCCTCGTGCCGCTGGGAGATGGCGGACTGGGGCGGAGGCTGGCTCTACGCGCCCGACTACGACCCGACCGGGGAGTACCAGTTCGAGACGGGGGCAGGCTCGAACATCGGCGGCTACTCGAGCAGGGTCGACGACGCCCTCATCGCCGCCACCATCACCTCGAACCGGCCGGGCGTGTTCCACCGCTGGGAGAACTACCTCGTCGGCCAGCTCCCGGTGCTGTGGCAGCCGGTGCCGCTCGCCATCGTCGAGGTCTCGAGGTCGCTTCGCGGCTACCAGGCGAGCGTCGACGGGACCCTCACGCCCGAGGAGTGGCGAGCCGTCAGCTGAGGACGAAGTCGCCCGGGTCCGGCTCGAAAGTCGCCTGCCAGTACTCGAGGAGGGTGAAGGGCCAGTTCTGGGTGATCCGCCCCCACCGGTTCTTGTACCAGCTGTTCACGCCCGAGACGCCCCAGGCCATCTGACGGTTCTGCTCGTCCACCCGCCTGTTGAACTCGTCGTGGGTCTCGGGGCGGACCTCGATCGATCGAGCGCCCCCGGCGAGCATCCGGAGGCAGCCGAGCACGTAGCGCACGCCGCACTCGGAGAAGTAGACGATGCTGCCGTTCACGACGATGTTCGTGTTCGGGCCGTACAGGCAAAAGAGGTTCGGGAAGCCGGGCACCGCCACCCCGAGGTAGGCCCGGGCGTCGCCGCCCCACCGCTCCTGCAGGTCCACCCCGTCCCTGCCCGTGACCTTCATCGGGACGAGGAACTCACTCGCACGAAACCCCGTCCCGTACACCACCACGTCCACCGGGCGCTCACGCCCGTCGCGTGTGACCACTCCGGCGGGCGTGAGCCGCTCGATCGGCTCGGTCACGAGTTCGACGTTCTCGCGCAACAGCGTCGCCGCCCAGATGCCGTCGTCGCGCACGATCCGCTTGGCGCCGACCGGGTAGCTCGGCACGACGTGCTGCAGGAGCTCGGGCCGGCCGGCGAACTGCTCGGCGAGGTAGGCCGTCAGCATCTGGCGGGCGAAGTCGTTGAGGGCGCTCACCGAGGTCGGCTCGCCCTCCCCCGCCGCCGCCAGCCAGTCCCGGTCGACCCGGACCATCTCGAGGGCGTGGTCCCCGAGCCTCCAGAACATGGCGAAACGGCTGAGCGCGCTGTACCCGGGCAGGTGGCGGTAGAGCCACTGCAGGCCCGGCGCCACCGGCTCGTGGTAGTCGGGCGTGGGAGCGAGCCACGGGGCGGTGCGCTGGTAGACGAGGACGCGCTCGGCCTTTCCGGCGACCTCTGGGATGAACTGGAGGGCGCTCGCGCCGGTGCCGATGACGGCCACGGTCCGCCCGCCGAGCGCGACGCCGTGGTCCCAGCGTGCCGAGTGGTAGCTCGGCCCGGCGAAGTCGTCCATGCCCTCGATGTCGGGGAAGGACGGCTGGTTGAGCTGCCCGACCGCGCTCACGACCACCTCGAAGGCGGAGACCTCCGTGGCGCCGTCCGCCCTCTGGGTGGTGACGAGCCAGACCGCCTCGGACTCGCGCCACTCGAGCGCCGTGACCTCCTGCCCGAGGCGCAGATGAGGCCGCAGCCCGAAGTGGTCGGCGAACTGCTCGAAGTAGGCGAGCAGGCTCGGCTGGGTCGAGTAGTGGCTCGGCCAGTCGTGGCGCTGGGCGAACGAGTAGCTGTAGGCGTGGTTCGGGTTGTCGACCCGGCACCCCGGATAGGTGTTGTCCCTCCACGTGCCGCCGACCCCTTGGCTCTTCTCGAACACGACCGTGTCGATCCCAGCCTGGAGCAGGCGATGGGCGGCGAGCAGCCCCGACATGCCCGCCCCGATCACGGCCGCCCGGAGCTGCCTGCCGGGGCTCTCCTCAGAAAGGCGCCAGGAGGGCGCTCTCGGGTCGCTCTCGCCGATGCCGCCGAGCTCCTCGACGAGCAAGGGGAGGTAGGCGTCCATGCCCTCCTCGCCGACCGTGTGCTCGAGGATGCAAAGGAGCGCCTCGGTGCTCGGCGGACCCGCCGGGGTGCTGCCGCCGTCGCGGAAGCGGGCGAGGGCCTCGCAGGCGAGCGCCCTGATCCCGTCGGCCTGCTCGTCGCTGAGCGGGTTCTGGCCGAGCGCCACGAGGAGCGGGTTCGGGCGCAGCTCGTCGCAGAGCAGCGACAGGTCGCCGGTGGCATAGGCGAGGGCCGGCAGGAGCGCGGGCAGGTCGGCGTCCGCCACGGCTGCGGCAAGGGTGGCGTCGTCCACCGCGATGGGCTCGGCGGTCGTCGCGAACGGCCCGTGCACGGTCTCAGTCTTGCCCGCCCGCGCCGCAGCGCCCGCGCCGGCGCCCATCGGCCGGCCCGCGGTTAGCTTGGCGCCGTCTCCCGAGCCTCGGAGGTGCGCCAATGGCACGGCACGGATCCACCGTCGACCGCAGCGAAGAGTGGGCCGCGATGAGGGAGCGCCACCTGCGCCCCGCCGCGGACCGCCCGGGCTCCTCGGCCCGCGGCGTGCACCACATCGCCTTCCTCTCGAGCGATGTCGAGCGCACGATCGCCTTCTACCAGGACCTCCTCGAGTTCCCGTTGACCGAGCTGTTCGAGAACCGCGACTACGCCGGCTCGACCCACTTCTTCTTCGACATCGGCCACGGCAACCTGCTCGCCTTCTTCGACTTCCCGGGCCTCGACCTCGGCCCCTACCGCGAGGTGCTCGGCGGGCTCCACCACCTCGCCATCTCGGTCGCACCGGACCGGTGGGAGCACCTGAAGGCCAAGCTCGAGGCGGCCGGGGTCGAGACGCACGAGGAGAGCGGCGCCTCCGTCTACTTCCGTGGACCGGACGGCGAGCGACTCGAGCTCCTGAACGACCCGCTCGGCGAGATGTACGGCTCGCCCGTGCTCTGAGGGGCGCGCTCGGCGACGGACCTCAGATCCCCGGGAAGACGGCCCGCAGCTCCTCGACCGACACCCCGCTCGCCCGGACCTCGTCCCCGCCGTGCTCGTCGTCGAGCCGGCCGTAGACGAGGCGCAGGAACGCCTCGGCCGGAAGCTCGAGCCGCACGTCGGAGTCCGGCGCACCGCCGTCGGTGAGCGACACCGTGCCGGTCGAGAGGAGGAAGCGCCGCTCGGGAGCGCTCGTCACGACGGCGACCTCCTTCGCCTCGGCCGCCGGCCGGCCGATCCGGGCGACGAACTGCGGCAGCATCCCGAGGAGGAGCCCCACGGCCCCGGCCGCCACCCGCGCCGACGGGTCGAGCGCCACCGCGACGTCCCAGGTGTGCACGGCGTGCTCCGAGAGGCGCATGCGGGCGAGGACAGCGAAGTCGACGTCCATGCCGAACAGGCTCATGGAAAAGGCGGCACGCTGCCCGGCCTCGACCGCCTCGAGTCGCCGGAGGAACGTCTCGTTGGCCGTCAGGCAGTCGGCCGCCCGCTCGGCGGGCGGCTTCGCCGCCCAGGCCTGCCAGACGGGAGCGAAGGCGTCGCCGCCGGGCGGCTCGGTTCCCGCCAGACCCGCTTCGAAGAACATCTGGAAGATCTCGGCGCCGCTGCCGAGGTGGGAGAGCACCTCCGCGATCGTCCAGTCGGTGCAGTAGGACCTCTCCTTGAGCTCCGCCTGCCCGAGTGCCCCGACCGCCGCCGACAGCCGGGCGTGCGACGACCTCAGCTCGCTCAGCACCGCGTCGGCGCTCAGCGTGTCGCCATGCTCATCGGCCACCGTGGCCTCCTTCGTGACTGGGACAGCGGCGAGGGCGGTCGCCCCCGCCCTCGCGACAACGAGAGGCGGCCCTCGCTTCTTCCCGGCCGGCGGCGAACCGTGGAGTCAGCCGGCCGTGGTCGGCGCGAAGCGCGCCGTGAAGTGACGGAGGCTGCGGGGCGCCTCCACGATCTCGTACCCGGGGAGCGAGCCCGCTCTGGCCGCCACGTCGAGGCAGACCTCGATGACGTAGTCGATGTGGCTCTGGGTGTAGGTGCGCCGCGGGATGGCGAGGCGGACGAGATCGAGCGGGGCGGGCGACTCCGTCCCGTCGGGGTGCAGGCCGAACATCACCGTGCCGATCTCGCACGAGCGGATGCCGCCCGCCTCGAAGAGCTCCACGGCGAGCGACTGCCCCGGGTAGCGCAGCGGCGCGACGTGAGGCAGGAGCGATCGGGCGTCGAGATAGACGGCATGACCGCCGATCGGGCGCACGACGGGCACCCCGGCGGCGACGAGGGCCTCTCCGAGGTAGGCCGTCGAGCGGATCCGGTAGCGGAGGTAGTCCTCGCTCACCACCTCCTTCAGCCCCTGGGCGACGGCCTCGAGATCGCGGCCGGCAAGGCCGCCGTAGGTGGGGAAGCCCTCCGTGAGGATGAGCACCTCACGGCACCGCCTCGCCAGCTCGTCGTCCCGCATCGCCAGCCAGCCGCCGATGTTGGCGAGCCCGTCCTTCTTGGCGCTCATCGTCATCCCGTCGGCGAGCGATGCCATCTCCCGGACGATGTCGGGGATGGCCCGGCCCTCCTGCCCGGCCTCGCGTTCGTGGATGAACCAGGCGTTCTCGGCGAAGCGGCAGGCGTCGAGGAAGAGCGGCACGCCGTAGCGGTCGCACACCGCCCTCACGCCGCGGAGGTTCTCGAGCGAGACGGGCTGGCCGCCGCCGGAGTTGTTCGTGACGGTCACGAAGACGACGGGCACCTCGGCCGACGGATCGGCGAGGAGCGCCTCCAGCCGGTCGAGGTCCATGTTGCCCTTGAAGGGATGGAGGCTGGAGGGATCGAGGCCCTCCGCCACGACGAGGTCGACCGCCTCGGCGCCGGTGGCCTCGACGTTGGCCCGTGTCGTGTCGAAGTGGGTGTTGTTCGGGATGACCTCGCCCGGGCCGCCGAGGACGCTGAACAGGATCCTCTCCGCCGCCCTTCCCTGATGGGTGGGGATGACGTGCGGGAACGGGAACAGTTCCTGGACCGCCTCGAGGAACCGGTACCAGGAGGGGGAGCCGGCGTAGCTCTCGTCGCCGCGCTGGATCGCCGCCCACTGGTCGCGGGACATGGCGCCGGTCCCCGAATCGGTGAGGAGGTCGATGAGGACGTCCTGGGCGGGAAGGGCGAAGAGGTTGAACCCGGCGGTCTGGAGCGCCGCCCTCCGTTCCTCTCGGGTCGTGAGCCGCATGGGCTCGACGGCATGGATCCGAAACGGCTCGATGATCGTCCGGTAGGACATCTCGTGATGATGCCGCGACCGGCGCCGCCTGTCAGCCTTCGCTCGTGAAGCTCCAATGGTCCGAGGCAGAGCCCGAGCACTTCGCGAGCTCGACCGCCGCGCCGGCCTCGGCGACGCAGAAGGTGTACTGGATCCAGGTGATCGTCCCGTTCGGGTTGATCGACCACTGCTCGTCGGCGTTGCCGTTGCACCCGGCGAAGACGAGACGGGCTCCGGGTTTCGAGCCGGTGGTCTCGAGACAGAGCCTTCCCCGCACGAGGAACGCCCCGTCGTAGGTGAGGTCCTCCGAGGGCGTCCCGCCGCAGGGCGCGAGGGTCGCCGGCGTGCCGGCGGTGGAGGCGGCGTCGTCGAGGCAGGTCCCGGCGGCGGAGTTCTCGTAGCGGCCGTGGCTGCTCGACGTCCGGGCGCCGCCGAAGCAGTGCCCGGTCTTCGCGTCGAAGATCGCCTCCCCGCTGACCGGGAGGTCCTTCGGAGGGTCCTCGATGAACGGGGTCTCGATGGGCGTCCCGTCGGGCAGCCCCTGTGTGAGGGCGTCCTCGCAGTTGATGGCGTCGAACTCGTCGCCCCCCTTGCCGCCGGTCCAGAGGTCGACGTGGCGGAAGCGGGGCCCGCCGTCCGGGCCCTTGCCCGTCCAGTCGAGGTCGCACTCCTGGCAGTCGTCGCCCATCACGACGTACTTCTCGAGCGTCGGGTAGTAGAGGATCGTCCCGACCGGGAACTCCTTCTTCGAGCTGGCGAAGGTGATCGGATGGGCGTAGGTGCCCGTCCCGCCCGCGCATCCGCTGTAGGCGGTCGCGCAGCCGGGCGGCGTGTTGTCGTACCAGCCGTAGTAGGTGGCATAGATCAGCACCTGCCTTGCGCCCTCGCCCGCGGTGGCCCGCATCGGCGACGCGCTGGCCAGGGCCCCGGGGCACAGGCCGAGCACCATGACCACTGCCACGGCGACGGCGCAGAGCCCGGTCGTGATCGCTCTCGGCCCACCGGGCGCGCCCATCGCTACCTCCTGCTCTCGACTGCTCGCCGGACGTAGCTTCGCGCCCTCGGTCCCCAGCGTCCCGACCGACCCGGCGCCTCCCATCGGCCAGACTTGGCGCCGTGGGGACCTACTCGGGGGTCTGTCCCGTCCACGTCGGCCGCGAGGCCGAGCGGGAGCGACTGGCGGCCAACGCCGAGCGGAGGCTCATGACGCTCATCTCCGGAGAGGCGGGCAGGCAGGTAGCGCCGGGCGCCGCCCAGCTGCGCCACACCCTCGCCGAGTCGACGCCTGACGAGGCCGGCCCGCTCGCGTGGCAGAGCTGAAGGGCGTGCCGGGCACCTGGCAGCTCTTGTCGGTCAGCCAGTCCTGAGCCGTCGCCGGTTCAGTCCGAGCGAAGCTCCGGGCCGAGGCGCTCACGAACGATGGCGGCGATCTCGCCCGGGCGGGCGTGACGGCCGAGAGCGGCCTTCGAGAAGATGAGCTCGCCGTCGAGCGTCACCTCGAAACGCCCGCCCGAGGCCGGGACCAGCTCGAGGCCGGCGAAGAGCGGGGCCCATCCCTCCAGGAGTTCGTCCGTCAGACCGACGGCTTGAGGGACGTAGTTTCAGGCGACGCAGAACTCGATGCGAACCGTGTGCTGTGAGCCCGTCATCGCAACGAAACCCCCTCTTCTCTGTGCCACCTCTCGGTGGCAGGCGAAAGTGTCCAGCAGAGACGCAGGCATGTCAAGGTTGCGGCGGCGGGGCCATTTCGGGCGACGCGACGGGTTTGTATGATCCACGAAGCGCTCGAGGCGAGGAGGCGTGGGGGGATGCTGAAGCACCACGGTCCCGATCCGGGCGGCCTGCCGGCACTGGACGCCGACGAGGCCCGAGCGGCAGGGCTCGACACCGCGGGCCACGCCTCGGCGTGGGGCGGCGTGGCCACGTCGGTCGCCCGGTTCGCGGCGACCGCCTTGAACCTGCCGGGCGGCAGCAGCTCGGTCGATGCCGCAGTCGACGTGCTCCACGCGCTGTCGGGCGTCCAGGACGCCCAGACAGCCATGCTCGAGTCGCTCGCCCAGGAGGTCCAGCTGCTGAGAGCGGCCCCCTACAAGACGGCCCTCCTGCTCGTCGGGGAGGCGGCTCGGGTCGGGCCGTCCGGCGACGGCTACGAGAAGTTCCTCGGCGACGCGTCGACCCAGCTCTACGAAGCTCACTCCCTCTGCGACTCCGTCGAGGAGCAAGCCGTCGTCGAGTTCCACCTCGGCCTCGTCTACATGCTCCTCGACAAGCCCTCCGACGCCGTCTACTGGCTCCTCGAGAGCTGCAAGAGCGGCCACAAGGTGCTCGACGACCTCGCAGCCCGGGCCGGTGACGTGACGGTCGTCAAGCACAAGTCCGTGGCGGCCCTCACCACCCTGTCGTCCGTCGTGCTCTGGCCGGTGACCCTCCCCATCGGCGCCGCCCTGCTCGCGAAGAAGCACGAGAAGCGGGTCGCCTCCAAGGCCGCCTCGGCGACGGTCGAGCAGTTCGTGCCCTTCGTCAACACGGCGGCGGACTGCTACAACTCGCTCGGCCCGGCGACGAGAGCGGCTCGCATCGTGGTGTCGAGGGACCGCCACGGCCATCTGGTGCTCGAGGAAGCCGGCGGCGACCCGCCGCCTGGGTGAGGGCCTGGTGCGCAAGAGCATCGTCGTCGCCGACGGCTTCTACAAGAATCCGAGGCAGGTGCGCCGCTGGGCGCTCCGGCAGCGTTGGTACTACCCCTACGACTCCTCGGCCGGCGAGCCGCGAGGAGAGTCCCCGTTCAAGTGGGCCTCGACCTGGTTCACCCCGGCCGAGGAATGCCCCTTCAAGTCCTCGTGGACGCTCATCGAGCGCCTCCAGGACCTGACCGGCGACAGGATCGATCTCGACCACTGGAAGGCCGGCTTCCCTGTGAGCGAGGACGGCACGCCGAGCCCGGACTGCGCCGACGTCGAGCCCCGCTCGTGCCTGTGGAACTGCGCCTTCCACGTGAAGCTGCACCCGCAGCCGCTCGGCACCGGTGTGCACAACCACGTCACCGACGAGTGGAACGGCGTCGACCGGAACGGCTGGGCGGGACTCATCTACCTCTCCCCCGACGCCCCACTCGACGGCGGGCTGCACCTGTGGCGCAACGTCGACCCCGAGCACAACTTCGACTGGATGACCCCGCCCGAGAACTGGGAGCGCATCGACTCGTTCGGGAACGTCTTCAACCGGCTCATCCTCGTGCGGGGCAACGTCCCTCACAGCGGGGCGGCCGGCTGGGGGAACCGGCTCCAGAACGGTCGTCTCTACCAGACCTTCTTCTTCAAGGTCCTCCCCTCGCGCAGGGTCTTCAGCCTCGAGTGGACAGGCTCGGGACTCAAGTAGCCGGCCTGCGTCAGGCCGGCTCGTCCCGCAGCGAATCCCGCTGAGCCCTCGGACGGTACCTGTGGACATGGCACATCCCGAGGGCCCGTTCCGGCAGGGACGGTTCGATCATCGCCAGCACGTGAAGTTCGCGTGGAGCACCGTGCGCGAGGCGGGTGCCGCGGAGGCAGACCGACTGGTGTCGGAGGAGATCCGCGGGTTCGCGGCGCGCCACGCCCCCGGCAAGTTCCACCAGACCATGACGACCTTCTGGATCCGACTGGTCGCCCACACCCTCGCCGTCGACAGCTCCGGCACCTTCGATGAGCACCTCGCGAGGTTTCCCGTCCTCCTCGAGAAGCGGGCGGCGTGGCTGCACTACTCGGACGCACTGCTGAGGAGCGAGTCCGCCAGACACCGCTTCGTCCGTCCCGACCTCGCCCCGCTCCCACGACTCCCGAACCCCTCGCAGCGCTGAGCGCGAGAGCGCAGGGCGGCAGGGACTCGGCTCCGAATGGACGGGCTCCGGCTCAAGCAGCCGGGGCTGGGTCAGGCCGGCGCAGCGCGTGGAGGCGCCAGGTCCCCGGTACGCCCTTCAGTTCGTGCTCGCCCTGGTCATCGAACTGCAGGCCCGAGCCAACGACGAGATCGACAACGGTCCGCGAGGCAAGCACCTCCCCCGGCCGTGCGAGCGCCGCGACTCTGGACCCGATGTGCACGGTCAGGCCTGCGATCCCCTCCCCCACTGACTCCACCTCGCCGGTGTGCACCCCGCAACGCACCTCGAGGCCGAGCGCCCGGATGCGATCACAGACGGCGGCCGCGCAGGCGATCGCCCGACCCGGGCCGTCGAACGTTGCCAAGAAACCGTCACCGGCCGTGTCGATCTCACAGCCTCTGTGGAGTCGCAGCTCCTCTCGGACGACCCGATGGTGCTGCTCCAGCAGGAGATGCCACTTCTCGTCGCCGAGCCTTGCCGCAATCTCGGTCGATCTCACGATGTCGGTGAACATCACGGTGGTGAGGAACCGGACGGGCCGCACCGTGGGACGACTCCCCGTCACGAATTCCTCGACTTCTGCCACGAGCGAGTCGGCGTCTCCGAGGAACGGGATGTGGTCGACGCCGGCGAGCTCGACGAAACGGGCGCCTGGAATCCTCCCCGCCACCGCACGACCCTGGCCGACGTCGACGATCCGATCAGCCCTTCGGTGGAGCACGAGCGTCGGTGCCTGGATGTGCGCCAGCACGTCGCGGACGTCGAGCCCGCTCAGGACCTCTTGCAGCTCGCGCCAAGCTCCCGGTGTGGCGCAGAGCCTCTCGAAGCGCGCCCACCAGCGCTTGAACGACTCGTCGTGGCTCGGCCCCTGAAGATCGAGGTTGCGGCCGGATCCCATCTCGCTCGTGAATCTGTCGAAGAAGAGCTGCTGCTGCTCTTCGCTACGGCCGTAGGGCCAGTCTGGGGCGCGGAGAGAGCGAGCGATGGGGGCGTACAGCACGAGCCCGCTCACTCGGGCAGGGCGGGTCGCCGCGAAGAGCATCATCATCGCCGCCCCTCTCGCTCCCCCAAAGAGCACCGGCGAGTCGAAGCCCGCCGCGTCCATCACCGCTCCCACGTCGTCCATTTGCCGTTCGAGGACTGGAGGCTCAGGCCCCCTGTCCGAGAGGCCGGTGCCCCTCATGTCGAAGAGGAGCAGCCGCGAGAAGCTCGCCAGCTGATCGAGGTAGCGCGCCCAGGTCGGCCACTCCCACATGACGTCGAGGTTGGACCAGATGCCCGGGGTGTAGACCACGTCGTGCGGTCCCTCACCGACCACCTGGTAGGCGATGTGGGCACCCCCGCTCACGACGTAGCGAGGCTCGGGCCGATCCCCCACGTCGGGAAAGGCTACGCACTGCCGAAGAGACGATCCGCCTGACTTCGTTAGTCCCGACTTCGCCCCGCTCCCACGACTCGCGGACCCCTCGCAGAGCTGAGCACGAGAGCCGGGCCGCCGGGGGTGACCAGCACCTCTGGTCGGCGCCCCACCTCGTTAGCGTCGAGGCATGACGCCACAGGGAGAGTTCGAGCCCGCCATCGACCGTCTCCGGCGCAAGCAGGCCACGAAGTGGCGGCACGTCGACGACGACGTCCTCCCGTCCTGGATCGCCGAAACCGACTTCGAGCCCTGCCCGGCCATCGTCGAGGCCATCCAGGCGTTCCTCGACCGAGGAGATCTGGGCTATCCGGACTGGTGGACCGACCCCGAGCCGTTGGCGGGGCCGTTCGCACAACGCATGGACCACCGGTACGGCTGGAGCCCGGACCCGGCGGAGGTGCGGCACGTCTGCGACCTCATCCAGGCGGTGCAGGTCGTGGTCGCCCTGGCCACAGGGCCCGGAGACCCCGTGGCCATGCACGTCCCCAACTACCCGCCCTTCCTGCGGGCCTTGGCCGCGATGGGGCGTCCGCTCGTGCCGTGCCCGTGGGAGGAGGACGGGTCGTCGTGGTCCTTCGATGCGCAGCGGCTCGACGACGACGTCCGGAGGACGGGCGCCAAGGTGCTCATCGTCGTCAATCCCCACAACCCGACCGGGCGGGTGCTTCGCCGAGACGAGCTCGAGAGCCTGGCGGAGGTGGCAGCTCGCCACGACATGGTCGTCGTGAGCGACGAGCTCCACGCCGAGCTGACACACGACGACCGTCACCACGTGCCCTTCGCGTCGCTGTCCGATGAGACGGTGTTGCGCACCGTCACGGTCACGTCCTCGACCAAGTCGTTCAACACAGGGGGGCTCCGGGTGGGTGTGGCGCACGTCGGCGACCCCCGCGTGCGGGCGGCATGGGACGCCGTGCCGCCGGAGTACTTCGGCTCGCTGAACGTGCTCGGCGTGGCGGCGACGATCGCCGCCTGGCAGGACGGCGACGACTGGCTGGAGCGACAACGGCGCCACCTGACGGAGCAGCGGGACCACCTCGCCGCCCGTGTCGCCGGGATGCCGGGAGTGAGCCTGCGGGCGCCCGAGGCGACCTACCTCGCATGGCTCGACTGTCGAGGCGCCGGTCTCGGCGACGACCCTGCACTTCACTTCCGCAAGGAGGCACGAGTGGAGCTCGTCTCGGGTCTGGACTTCGGGCCCGGGGGCGAGGGGTACGTCCGCCTCAACTTCGCCACCAGCCGGGTCATCCTCGACGAGATCATCGACCGGTTGCAGACGAGCCTTCCCGGCTGAGCCACGGGCGACCAGGCGGGGCCGTGAGGCCGGGACGCCCGGGCCTATGGTGCATCGATGGCCGCAGGCCCGCTCGACCATCTCGGCAGGAATGTGGCCGCCTGGCAGGCGCGCCGTGAGCCGGAGCTCGCCCTCGCACGACGTCAATGGTCACAGGATCGGCCGAACTGGGGGATCTTCTCGATCCCCGAAGACGTGGCCGGCCTCCTCCCTCGGCACCTCGAGGGGCTCGACGTCGTCGAGCTGGGCTGCGGGACGGGCTACGTCTCCGCCTGGCTGGCACGGCGCGGGGCGAGGCCGGTCGGGCTCGACCCCACCCCGGGCCAGCTCGAGATCGCCCGCCAGTGCGAGGACGAATTCGGGCCGTCCTTCCCCCTCGTGCGAGCGGCCGGAGAGCACCTACCCTTCCGGGACGGCTCCTTCGACCTCGCGGTCAGCGAGTACGGAGCCGCCATCTGGGCCGACCCGTACCGGTGGGTTCCCGAGGCCGCCCGCGTGCTGCGAGTCGGGGGTGAGCTCGTCTTCCTCGGCAACAGCACACTCCTCATGCTCTGCGCCCCTGAGGACGACTCGGCGGCGACCGAACGAATGCTGCGGCCGCAGTTCGGGATGCACCGCTTCGAGTGGCCCGACGAGGACGTCGTCGAGTTCCACCTGAGCCACGGCGACTGGATCCGCCTCCTGCGCGACAACGGCCTCGAGGTCGAGGCGCTGATCGAACTGCGCCCTCCGCCCGGCAGTCAGACCGAGTACCCGTTCGTGACCCTCGAGTGGGCTCGCCGATGGCCGTGCGAGGAGGTGTGGCGCGCCCGAAGGAGGAGCCGGTGACGACTCGAGATCACCCTGGCGTCTCGACAGAAAGCCCGAGGTCCCGGGCCGCGTCCGCCAGCCGCCGGTCGTAGTGCGCGCCGCGCACGGGACGGGCTCGAATCGCCGCGTTCGGCCAACCCTTTCGGCTCCCGCCCGTGCATCTCGAAGGAGTACGCAAAGATTGCGAGATGACAGAGCGGCTTGAAGTCCAACGGGCCATCGCGGCAGATGCCGAGGAGATCTTTCAAGTGCTGACTGATCCACTCGGGCATGTGGCCATCGACAGCTCGGGGATGTTGATGGGCGCGACGGGCGATCCCGTCACCGCCGTCGGGGACACCTTCGTGGTGCACATGGACCGCGAGGCGCTCAACGACTACCCGCTCGGTCTGTACGACGTGACCGTCGAGATCGTGAAGTGTGATCCCAACCGCGAGCTCGCATGGACGGTCAAAGGCCAGCTCAACCTCGGCCACGTGTACGGCTACACACTTCAGCCGATCGAGGGAGGGACGCTCGTGACTTCGTATTACGACTGGTCATCAGCCGACCAGAGCTGGAAGGACGCGGCCATCTTCCCGGTGATTCCGGAGAGCGCGCTGCGAGCGACTCTTGGAATCCTTGCGCGAACGGTCGCGCCAGGGCGCCCTCGGCCGTCGGCCTGAGGCGTGATCGACGAAGCGACTGCCGAGCTGTTGGTGGACGAAGTGCACCGGCACGCCTGGCGCCATCACGGCATCCCATCGCCTTCCCACGTCCTCGAGTCGGCGCTTCGCGTCTGAGACGGCTCCCAGCTGGGACCCTGACTTGCGAGCTGAACACCTCAGCGCCGAAGTCAGCGCTCGAACCGGGCGCCAAGGCCGATGTACCGTCCTGAAACGTCACCTGCTCTCGAAGCTGCGGCGAGGCCGCCTCGACTCCACAAAAGCGGGTCGCCGACGAAGCAGAGGCGCTTGGCGCGCTCAGGTGAGCCCGAGGTGGCGCTGCCATCTGTCGGGAGAGACAAGTGACGCGCCGACCGGCTGTGTGTCTCCTTCCTCCCTGCCGTAGGATCAGGCCGGATGGTGGCGGACCCACCCGACGGAGCTGACGGCTACACGCCGACGATCTCCGAGGAGTACGTCGAACAGCTACGGCGTTGGCACGAGACGGCGTACTCGGAGGGCAAGACTGCGGGTGCAGCCGAGAGAAGCTTCGAGTACCTCGGCCTCACCATCGTGGTCCCGCCCGACGTGATGCCGATAACGCCGGTGTCGCATCTCCTCGGCGAGAGCGTGCAGGCGACGGCGCGCCCCGGTGATCGCGTCCTTGACATGGGCACCGGCAGCGGCGTCAACGCGATCCTCGCCGCCAAGGCAGGCGCTTCTGTCCTTGCGGTCGACATCAACGAGCACTCCCTCGTCGCCGCACGCGACAACGCCGAGCGCAACGGCGTGGACGACCTGGTAGAGGTGCGCTACAGCGACGTCTTCTCGGAGGTCGAAGAAGCCTTCGACCTCATCGTCTTCGATCCGCCGTTCAGGTGGTTCACCCCGCGCGACCTCTTCGAGGCCGCCATGACCGACACCGGCTATCAGGCCATGACGAGGTTCTTCCGCGAGGCACACGGTCACCTCTCACCAAGAGGCAGGATGCTGGTCTTCTTTGGGACCTCCGGCGACCTCGGCTACCTCGAGCAGTTGATGGCGGAGGAGGGTTACCACTTCGAGGTCGTGGCGAAGGACGGGGGCGCGCGCGACGGCTGGACGGTCGAGTACCTCACATTCCTAGTGGAGTAGGCAGACAGCAACCGGCTTGCGCGCGTCGACCGCAAGCCTTGGGACACCGGCGCGACCGCAAGCCTCGGTGCGCTGTGGGCGTTCGTCTCGCCCAGCTGCCGTCTGAGTAGGGCCTTGAGAGGCCTCGTATCGCGTCTCTTCTCGATCGTGATGCGCCGGTACCCCGCATTCCGGAAGTGGCGGGGAGAGAAAGGCAGAGCGGCGGAAACGGGACGAAGCCCAGAGTGTAGCACGCCGTGCTACACTCTGCCTGTGAAGGAGATCAGTCAGCGCCAGCTCCGCAATGACAGCGGAGAGATCATGCGGGGACTTGACGAGGGTGAGAGCTACATCGTCACGCGCAATGGCAGCCCGGTAGGAGAGCTCACGCCGCTGCACAGGCATCGCTTCGTGACCGCAGCCAGTGCCATGGCCATCTTCCGCGGCGCGCCAGCTGTCGAGTATGGACGCCTCCGAGAGGATCTCGACACCATTGCCTCTCAGGAGGCTCTTCCTCGTGGCTGATCGTCGCTCCCGCGGCATCATCGACACCTCGGTCCTGGTCGATCTCGAGAACGTCGAGCTCGCAGATCTGCCGCATGAACTGACCATCAGCGCGGTCACCCTCGCCGAGCTCGCGGCCGGGCCGCACGCCGCCGGCAGCGTGGCCGAGCGCGCCGCCCGTCAAGATCGCCTCCAGCGGACCGAGGCTGCGTTCGACCCGATGCCTTTCGATGCAGCCGCTGCACGCGCCTACGGGAGGGTCTACGCAGCGGTCATCTCAGCTGGCCGCAAGGCGCGCGGTGCTCGTGCCGTTGACTTGCTGATCGCGGCTACGGCGGCTGCGAACGAGCTGCCCCTCTACACGCGCAACCCCGATGACTTTCGAGGACTCGATGGTGTCGTCGAGATCGTCGCCGTCTAGCGAATGGGTGGGCGCTGCCGGACTCGAACCGACGACCTGCTCGTTGTAAGCGAGAGCTGCCCGTGCGCCCTGCTGGAAGGCACATTGCCTGGTCCCCAGCGAGCGTCGGAGGCTCTATTAGCAGGTGCCGTTCTGTTTGCTCCAGCCCGTCGGGCGACGACAGCACCAGCCCAACGAACCTCCGACAGGCGAGGTGCGACCGCCAGGTCGTCTCTCCCCCGGTCTGATGCTGCTGCTCAGACTGCGCGGCACGTACGGAAGTGAAGCGCACTCGAGTTGCCGCGGTACGAGCTGCCAGTCTCTTTCGCTTGGCGCCGCCGACAGGCCGCGACACGATGAACGATTCGACCAAGGCGCCTCCGCACTTAGCTTCTTTGCGACACCACACACGAAAGGCTGGGTCGCCTCTCCTCGGACGCGACACGACGACTTCGTGCCTCTGGCCGGCCGCGTATCGCACCTCATAGCGGATCGGATCGCTCGGTCTGATAGACATCAACCTTGGTGGTCTCAACTAGTGCCTCGGCTATCCCATCTCTCCCTGCAACGAGCATCCACCCAAAATCTACGTCGGTCGTTACGACCCATGCGCGATCTTCCGGCCACCAAATGTCTGGCAGATATCCACTCCGAACGTGGAGCTTCTCAGCGCCCAATATGTCACCGCGATAGACGAGATACGCGCGATCGCGATCGTGGAACGCTATCCGCGGTGGTTCTCCGCTGCCAGCGGGCGTTACTCCAAGATCTCCGTGGCCTTCCCAAATAGCGAGCCATGTCACGGCTGGCGACTGTGTCCATTGCGCAAGACAGTTTGTCAATGCCGTCAGAAGTTGACCTGGCAATGCAGGACAGTATTTCGGACCTAGGCTCTCCTCATCCAAGATCGCTCTATCCAGTGGTCGCAGGCGGCCGTGGTGCCTATCGCTCATTCGTTCCATATCGGTACGCAGGTAAAACTCGCCGTTGGGAGCCAGGAGCGGATAGGGGATCAAGCAGTAGGCCTCGAAGCCAGCTGGACTCCATGATCCGACCGTACAGGAAGAAACCGGGTCAAAGAGATTTGAAAGCCATGCAGCACTCTCATTGGAATCCTGTACGGCCAATCCCTTTATGTCCCACGCCATGTGTTGGGTAATCCTGGATCGTTTGGTCATCAGTTCTGCGTCACTTCGTCCTTGTCTCGACAGGTTCGGTTAGATGGGAGCACCGGTTGTCCCACACTCGCGAGGGACTATTGGTGTGGTATCGACGAGGACCCCGCCTCCCCACCTCCATGCAACTCCGACTACGGCGAAGGCTTGGAAGGGTGTTGAAGCGGTACTGTTGCACCGTCGTTCGGCAACGTGGTACCAAGTGCGCCATACCGGCCAGACCGCTGGAACAATGCCGTTGACCCTGCCTATCGCCTGGTAGATCGGAGCGCCCCAGAATCCGTATTTGACGATAGTGATTACGCCTGCCGCGACAGCTGTCTGGTGGCATCTAACCGAGTAGTCAACTGAGATCCAGTCCTGCTTGAGCTTGCGACGCTTAGAACTCGACACGTGCGGCCAATGCAGATTTCCTTCGCATGGACCAGCCTGACTGTAGGTGCCAGTTGGATCGGAAGCGCTGAGCGGATTATCAGCGGCATAGACATAGGGTTGATTAGTCGTGCGGAGCGCCGGGTCGACACTGAGGAACAATCCAGTCGTCGGGTCGTAGTACCGGTTGACGAGGTACAGCAGCCCGGTCGCATCCGTGTAGCCGCCGGCGTAGCCGAACGCAGTCTCGGCCGTGAGGCCCCCCGAGGACTGCGGAGTGCCCCAGGCGTCGTAGGAGGTGGAGGCGACGAGGCTCCCCGAGGTGCTCACCACGCCGCGCACCGATCCGAGGGAGTCGGCCACGTAGTAGGTCACCGTCCCACCTGAGAGGCTGACCTGCTCAGCTGGGGCCGTGCCGCCCGTGTAGACATAGGCGTTCGTGCCGTCCATCAGAAGCTGTGGCGTCGACGTCGCCGTGTCCCAGACGAATGCCGCGTTGCTCGCGGACCCGCCGGACGGCGTGACCGTGTCCGACATGCGAAGGCCGTCGCCGTTGTAGGTCGCCGACGAGAGGTCGGCTGCGCTGTTCGAGTACGCCGTGAGCTCGTTCGCTCCGTTCCAGGACCCGGAGGCGACAGTCGTGCCCCCCTGCGTCGCCGAGAGCCGGTTGCCCGAGGCGTCGTAGTTGAACGTGGTGGCGCCGGACGGGGGCGAGGCACAGCCGTTCGAAGAACTGCCGGAGTAGGACCAGCAGAGCTCGCTCGCGGCGTCGAAGGCCTGGGTCGTTCCGTTGTCCGTCGTCAGGTTCCCGGACGCGTCGTAGCTGTAGGCGGATGAGTTCATCGAGGTGACCCGGCTCTGGGCGTCGTAGGTGTAGCTCGCCGATGAGGACGGCGTGTCGCTCTCGGAGAGGATGGCGCCCGAGGGGGCATCCGAATACGAGAAGCCGAGCAGCGTGGTCCCCGAGCCGTTCGTGAGGTCGATGGACCGCGGGGCGTCGTTCGCGGCGGGCGTCACCGTGACGGTGTCGCCGGTAGCGCCCAGCTTGGTCGTGTCCGGCAGGCCGTCAGGCGAGGGAGTGATCGAGATGACGTTCCCGCTGAAGTCGGTCACAGAGCTGAGCTGGTCGGCGTGGTCGTAGCCGTAGTTCACAGTGTCGGACGTGGCCCAGCTCGCCGAGGTGGGGAGCGGATAGGTGATCGAGCTCGTCTCGCCGTCGGCGTTGTAGCCGTAGGCGACCGTTCTCGCCGAGCCGTCCGTCTCGGAGGTGAGCTCCCCGAATGGGTCGTAGACGTAGCTCGTCGTTCCCGTCCCGTCCGACATGGACTCTCGCTGCCCGTTGGCGTAGTAGCCGTAGGTGACCGTCGGCGCCGAGCTGCCGGAGTAGGTCGTCTTGGTGACGAGGTTCAACGGCGAGTAGGTGTTCGTCGTCGTCACCCCGTCGGGGTTCGTCGAGCTGAGCTCGTTCCCGGCCGGGTCGTAGCCGTAGGTGGTGGTGGAACCGCTCGGGGCGGCCGCCGTCGCCGGGCTCGTCGAAGAGACGAGCTCGGCGGTCGAGTCGTAGGCGCTCGTCGTCTGGTAGGACGAGGTGGTGTCGTACGGGCTCGCGGAGCCGCACGAGGCGTAGCCCGAGATCGTGACGCCGTCCGAGCCGATCGTGACCCCACCGTTCCCGTCCGGTGGCACGACGGCCGTCTCGTCGCCGGCCGGGTCGTAGCAGTAGCTCGTGACGGAGAACGACGACCCGGTGCCGGCGGCGCTCGCGACGAGGCGGCCGTCCGGGTCGTAGTTGTCGATCGTGACGACGCCGCCCGGGTCGTTCGTCGGGTCGGCCGAGGGCGCCACGGTCTTGAGCAGGTTGCCGGCATCGTCGTAGGTCGAGGTCGTCGTCTCGTAGCCGCTCAGACCTGCCGGTGCCGGGGTGGTCTCCGTCGTGACGTTGCCCTCGGCGTCGTAGGTCTCAGTAGTGGCGTCCGTGGCGAGTCGGTCGCCGTAGCCGGACGGGTAGGTCGCCGGGCAGGAAGAGGCCGTGAGGTTGCCCTGGGCCACGCCCGTTGGTGGGACGGTCTCGGTGACGTCACCGGCACCGTCGTAGCAGGTGAGGGTGGCGTTTCCATCCGGGTCCGTCACCAGGGTGGCCTCGTCGTCGGCGTTGTAGGCCGTGGTCGTCGCGTAGCCACGGGCGTCGGTCACCGAGGTCTGGTTCCCGTCGCCGTCGTAGCCGTAGCTCGTCGTCCGCGGCGTCACGTCCGGGCCGCTTCCGCCCGCCTCGGTCTTCGAGGTGATCTCGCCGTCGGCGTTGTAGGTCGTCGTCGTCGTGTAGTCGGCGGCGTTTGCACCGGCGACGTTCCCGTCCGGAGAGGTCGTCGAAGTCCGCTCGCCGTCGCCGTCGTAGCCGTAGGTCGTCGTAGCCATCTCCGAACCGTTGCCGTCGGGTGTCAAGGAGGACGCGAGGTCACCTGCGGCGTTGTAGGCGAGCTGCGTGACGACACCGTCTGCGTTGACGGTGGCACAGGGCAGGCTCGGCGACGGCGGCGTCGCGCTGCACGAGTCGTTCGTCCCGTTCAGGGTGACCGAGTTGCCCTCGTAGAGCTCGTAGGTCGTCTTCGAGTAGCTCGCTGAGCTCGAGCCCGGCTGGTAGACGCCCGTCGTCGACCACAAGGTGCTCCCGTTGTCGTCGACCTGGCTGTAGGTGACACCCGCCGGCGGTGCCGCCGAAGGAGGCGTGATCGTCTGGCCGGGGGTGACGGGAGTCGGAGGCGAAAGCGAGGAGCACGGTGAGGACGAGAGCGCCGTCGTCGAGCAGGTGACGGCGCCCGTCGGGGAGTAGCCGGTGCTCGTCTCGTCCCCGAGCGGGTTGGTCTGGCTCGTCAGCTCGCCTGCCGAGTCATAGCCGTAGTTGGTCGTGTTGCCGTCAGGGTCAGTCTCGCTCGTGAGGAGAAGGCTCTTGTCATCGGGGCTGAGGATGGTGGAGGAAGGCTGGCTCGAGCCGTAGCCGACCGTTTCCGTGGTGAGGATCCCTGACGAGTAGGTGTCCTCTGTCACGTTCTGGTCGCCGTCGGTGACGAGGAGAGTGCCGTCCTCGGTTTGCGGCTGGTAGCCCGAGTAGTCGTAGCTGGTGAGGAAGCCCATCGGGTCGGTGACCGAGGAGACCCTTCCCAACCCGTCGTAGGAGATCGCCGTCGAGTCCCCCGCGTCAGGCCCTCCCGGCTGGGCGTTGGGCTCAGTGACCGTCCTCATGTCGTGGACGAAGAGCGGGTCGGGGTTCGAGGTGTCGTAGCCATACGAGGTCTGGTGTCCTATCGGGTCGGTCGCAGAGACAAGGTCGCCGGCGGAGTCGTAGGCGTAGTCCCAGCTGCGGCCCATCGGATCGCTCACCGACGTGATCTCGTTCGACGAGTTGAAGGCGACGACGAGCGCTCGGCCGTCCGCTGCGGTGACGGTCTCGCAGTGGTCAGCTGTCGACGGGCACAGACCTCCCCCTGGCGCAGGGGTGTCGTAGCCGTAGGTGAGGGTCTCTCCGGCCGCGTCGACCTCGGAGAGGATGGCGCCTGGGGCCGGAGCGCTCTGTCCGGCGAAGGTGATGGTGTCGTGGCTCGGGAGGGTGAGCTCGTAGTCGCCCGACGACGAGCTCAGCGTGGCGAGCACGTTCGCAAGGGCGCAGTACGAGCCGTTGATGACGTAGGGAGCAGTGCAGCTGCTCGCCGGGTAGAAGGTCTCCTCGGCCCCCGTTGCGCTCTGGTAAGAGACGGCGTCGGCGTTGTCCGGACTCACCGGAAGAACGTTCCGCGACTGGCCCTCGAGCACCCGAAGCCGGTTGTTGCCCTCGTCGGAGACGTAGAGGTCGCCCTGCGGGTCGAGGGCGAGACCGTACGGGCTAGAGAGCAACGCCGCCGTCGCGAGCGTTCCGTCGCCGTCGTATCCCTTCGCCCCGGTGCTGCTCCCCGCGAGGGTGTAGAGGTCGCCAGCGGTGAGCTGGATGGCCCCGCTCGAGGTCATGAACAGGCTCGGCCACTGCGAGCCGGACGAGGCCGGCACCTCTTCGACCCGGTTGTTGACTGCGTCGGCGATGTAGAGATCGCCTCCCGGGTCGACGGCGATCTGCTGGGGCCCGTCGAGGAGGGCCGCCGTGGCCGGCCCCCCGTCGCCGCTGTGGCCGGGGGTGCCGGACGCCGAGCCGGCGACGGTGTAGACGTCGCCCAGGTTCATGTTGGCGCTCCCTCCCAGCGGCGGCTCGCTCGAGGTGTCGGCCACCTCCTGGATCCTGTTGTTGCCCGAGTCGGCGATGTAGAGGTTGCCCGCCCCGTCGACCGCCACGCCGCTCGGCAAGCTGAGCTCGGCCGAGAGGGCTGATGCCCCGTCGCCGCTCGATCCCTGAGTCTCGTTCTCGTTGACGACCGGGTAGATCTCGCCGGCAGCGAGCTGCTGACCCCACTCAGAATGGGCGGTCGCCGAGACGAGGACGTCAACCTCGTTGTTGTACTGGTCGGTGATGATGAGGTCGCCAGCCTGGTCGAGCGCCAGCCCCTCGGGGTAGTTGATGTCGGCGCTCGTCGAGCCGCCTGGTGCCGGCCCGGTGCCGGGCACGTCCGACTGCCCGACGATGGTGTACAGGTTTCCCGTCGTGAGAGTCGGGAAGCGGGTGGAGGAGACCCACGGCCGAGGGCCGCTGTTGTAGATCTCGAAGACCCGGTAGCTTTCGTCGCCGAAGTAGAGGTTCCCGTAGTCGTCGACCGCGACCGAGAGCGGGTCGTCGAGCGGGGTGCCGGTCGCCGGGCTGCCGTCGAGGGCCTGGCCGTTCGAGTTGTTGCCGGCGACGGTGTACACGTCGCCGGCCAGCATGCTCTGTCCGAACTGCGAGTGGGTCGTGGCGGCGATCTCCTGGATGCGGTTGTTGGCCGAGTCGGCGATGTAGACGTTGCCCGAGGGGTCGACCGCCACGTCCTGTGGCCCATAGAGCGCCGCGGTCGTGGCAGGGCCGCCGTCGCCGGCTGACTCGCCGAGGATGCCGCCGTCGCCCGCGAAGGAGTTGATGACGTTGTCCGAGCCGTCAACGACGCGGACCTTCTGGTTGCCCGTGTCGACGAGGTAGAGGTTGCCGCCCATGTAGCGCACGCCCTCTGGGATGTTGAGTCGGGCGCTCGTCGCGGCGCCGCCGTCGCCGCGAAAGCCCTGCACCCCGTTCGGGTCGCCCGCCACGAGGTAGAGGTCGCCGTGCTCGAGGGTCGCCCCCCACTCACTGTGGGTCGTGTTGGCCACCTCGATGACGCGCATGTTGTAGGTGTCGGTGATGTAGAGCTGGCCGCCGTTGTCGATGTCGATCGCCTCGGGCTGGTTGAGCTGCACGGAGGTGGCAGCGACGCCGCTGTAGGACGGCGAGAGAGACGGCGTCCCGTAGGCCGGGCTGCACTGGCCGGCAGCCTCGTACATGTCGCCGGCCGTCATGGCCGTCGAGGTCCCGATGACATCGCCCCCGGAAGCCGACACCTCGACCACGCAGTTGTTCAACTTGTCGGCGATGAACATGTCGCCGCCGTAGGTCGTCGAGGAGAGCTCGATCGCGGTCGGGTTGCCGAGCTGGGCCGACCTCGCCGCGACGCCGCCCGTCTCCCGGCCGCCCGTGCCGCCCCCCGCCACGCGGTAGATGTCGCCGAGGGACATGGACAGGTTCCACTCGTCCTCGTTGTTGCTGCCGGCGATCTCCATGATGCGGTCGTTGCCCGAGTCGGCGATGTAGAGGTCGCCTGAGCTCGAGCCCGACGGTGCGAGGGAGACGCCCATCGGCTGGTTGAGCTCTGAGGCGGTGGCCGGCCCGCCCCCTCCGAGATTGCCGGCAGTGCCGGTGCCGGCGATGACGTAGAGGTCGTCTGCCTGCATGGGATTGCCGAACTGGGTCTCGTTCTGCGCCGCCAGCTCGACGACTCTGTTGTTGCCGCTGTCGGCGATGTAGACGTTGCCGGCCGAGTCGACCGCCACGTCGGTTGGGTGGTCGAGGTACGAGTAGACGGGGGGCGTCAGCCCCTCCTGCTCGTTCGGCGTGCCGTTGCCGGAGGCCCCGGCCACGCCGGCCGGGTCGCCGGCGATCGTGTAGGCGTTCCCCTTGGTCATGGAGATGCCGTACTGGACGCCGTTCGAGCCGGGCACCTCGACGACGCGGTTGTCGTTCGAGTCGGCGACGTAGACGTTGCCGTTCACCGACCAGGCGCCTTGCGGGTAGTCGAAGACGTCGCTTCCTACCGGGCCGCCGTCGTTCGTCGCGGTCGCATTGCCGTCGGCGGTGTAGATGTCACCCGGGACGGTCCCGCCGAAGCTGAGATGCGCACCAAGGCCGGTGCTCCAGCCGTAGCCGAGCGGGCCCGGGCTGTCGTGAGCCACCTCCTGCTGGGCGAGCTGGGAGTCGTAGCTGCGGGTGAAGTCGAGCGCCGGCCCGTAGCTCGGGAGCGAAAAGTCGCTGGAGGACTGCGTGAAGTTGCCAGCTGGCGAGGTCGACGCCGCGCTGGCGCCCGCCGCCAGCCCCGGGCTGGTGTCGCTCGTCCCGCCGAAGGTGGTGGAAGGCGGAATAGGCCCGGCGTAGGAGGAGAAGGAGCCGACGCTGCTCACGAGGTGGTGCGCCGGGAGCGCCCGCGGGACGGGAGCGTGCCCCGCTGAGCGCGGCAGGGTGGCGAGGGCGCTGATCGCCCCGGCCGTCGCGGCGAGCGCCAGTGCCGGCACGAGCGCCACCCGAAGAGCGCGGGCCGCCGCCCGCGGGAGAGAATCGATGCGCGCCCGCGCCGCGTTGCGCGAAGTGAAGTGACCTGCCATTGTCCGCCGCATTCCTCTCGGTCCCGCCAGCCGCCCCCCGTCGAGCGACAGGCGAGAGGATGAAGGAACCGGGCCGCGACGTCAAGTCGCTTGCGGCCTCGGCTCGTCCCGCTTGCGAGGCCGTGGCCACGACGGGGCGGACGTCGCCTCGCTGCGGAGGTCAAAGATCGGGTGTCCTGTCTGGCTGGAGGGACCGCTCGACGGCCGGTGGCTCGCCCACGGGCGAGCCGGTCGGCTGGAGAGATCTGCCGAGCGCGCAAGCTGCCCGGGCGGCTGCACCCGCCCGCTCGCGGTGCCGATGGGCTTCGAGCGACGCAACTGCATCCTCGGGTCCGAAGGGACGGTCGGGGTCGAGAACGCCCCGGCTCTCCCTGTAGGCGACGACGGTCGCCAGAGCCTCGAGCCACCGTTCGCGGCGGGCTGGCTCCGAAGGTTCCCTGCCGAGGCGCTGGGCCCACTGTTCGCCACGGGCGAGCGCCGCTTCGGCAAGCTCGCGTGACCGCGACCGCATCACCGCCTCCCGCTCCATGAGAGCGCGGGCCATGTCCGCCTCGTCGCTGCGGATGGCTCTCGGCACGAGCCCGGCGACGAAGCCCGGAGGAGGTCGCGTCGGGCACGCGCTCTCGGCCCAGCGCTCGACGCGGCCGTGCAGGACGGCTGCGATCTCCTTGGCGTCGCCGAAGTCCCTCGCGCCGACGAGCCGCGGGAGCATCCCTTCGACGTCGTGCCCGCGGGCCTCGGCCTCCCGGAGGCGGGCGACGAGTGGCCCGAAGGCGTCGCTCTGCTCCACGAGCTCGAGCTCGGGCGGCCGGAGCCCTGAGCGCTCGAGCATGGCCGCGAAGCGCGGGGCGGCGACCGCCTGGGCGAGCGTCTCGTACTCGGCGGCGAGCGTGGCGAGGTCCTCGCACTGGCGCTGCGCCGAGGAGAGCGCCTCGTGGGCCGAGGCCTCGGCCCCGTCGTTCGCGAGCACGGCGGAAAGCACCTCGCGCGCCTCCTCACGGCGGGTGAGGCCGGGGTGACCTGTCTCCGGATCCGAGTCGAAGGCGGTCTCGACGTAGAGGGAGTTGGCCCCACGGCCGCGCGTGGCGGCCACGTAGAGCAGCTCGCGGGTGGTGGCCGGCGAGACGAGGACGTGGGCGGTGTCGACCGTGCGACCCTGTGCCCGAAAGCAGCTCGTCGCGTAGGCGAGCTCGACGTGGTCTGCGACGTAGGCGGCCGGGAGCACGACCTCGCCTGTGCCGCCGTGGCGCCGCAACGTCATCGTGCCGTCCTCGCCGGTCGCCGTGACGACGAAGCGGTCACCGTTCTTGACAAAGCCCTTCCCGGTCGAGAGCGAGCGGTCGTTCCGCCTCGTGACGACCTCGTCGCCGACGCCGGCGAGGTCGCCGCCGGCGAGGGCGACCCCGTCGGGCTGCACGTCGCCGTCGGCCACCCGCCCGGCTCGTGCCCGGCGGTTCAGCTCAGCGACCGATGACGCGTCGGTGGCCACCATGAGGCTCGTCTTTCCCGCCTCGACGTCCGCCTTCCAGGCGGCGTAGAGCTCGTCGAGGAGCTCCTCGCGCTGAGCGCCAGTGACGCGTCCGTGCGACTCGTAGGCCTCGACCGCCTCCTTGTTCCCGAGGCGAAGCGCGAGGCTCGCCTGGCGCTCCCACTCGGAGCGAAAGCGCCTGACGTCGCTGAGCTCGGCGACGAGGCCGTCCCGGTCGCGAACAAGGAGGGCGAGGGCTCCGCCCGCTTCGACGGCGCCGATCTGGGCGAAGTCACCGACGAGGAGCACCTTGCCGCCGGCGGCTCGTGCGGCCGTCACCACCTCGTCGAGGACGAGGGTGCCCGAAAGGCTCGCCTCGTCGAGGATGACGAGCTGGCCGCGGCGAAGGGAGCGGGCGGCGACCGCTTCGTCGAGGGCGGAAAGGCTCGCCCGGAGCCTGCGGGCGTGCGGTGAGCCCGGGTAGGCGTGGCGGGCGAGATTGCCCGCCAACCGCTCCCGCTTGGCCCGGAGCTCGGGCAGGCGGCGGTGCTCGAAGAGCCACTTTGCGGTGTTCTCGGTCGCCAAGCCGAGCTCTCGGCCGAGCACCTCGGCGGCCGCCGCCGAAGGGGCAAGACCGAGAACCGAGCCCGGCCCGTGCCCGGCCTCCCAGATCACGCGAAGGCCGCCCATCGCCGTCGACTTCCCGCTCCCGGCGGGGCCGACGAACACGTCGAGGACCCGCCCGGAGGTGGCCACCTGCTCGACGGCGAGCAACTGGTCGAGCCCGAGGGCGTGCTCGCCCCCCGGAAGCTCCCTTGCCGTCACGACTTCGACGATGGCGATACCGACCGCTGGTCCTCCCCCCTCTCTGCCGGCCTCGAGGAGGCGCCCCTCCGCCTCGAGGACCGAGGCCGTCGTGTAGAGGAGGTGGTGGGCGGGGCGAAGCCGTGAGGAGCCGTCGGCTCGCAGGAACCGCCGCGGAGTGTGGCAGAGCGAGGGGGGCGTGAGCACGAGCGCGCGGGCGAGGGCGAGGTCGGTTACCCGCTCCGCGACAGCGAGCCGCTCGGCAGGCGAGGCGAAGCGCGCCCCGTGGAGGAGCCGGTGCGCCTCGGCGAGGAGGTTGAGGCGACCGAAGGTCGCCCTTCGCCCGGACACCTCGGCGACGACGGCTTCTGCGGCGTCGGCGAGGATCTCCTCGGAGAGGTCGGAGGCGGCGAGGAGCGAGAGGTCGTTCCGCCCGCCGAGGGAGGCTGCGAAGGCCGCTTGCTCCTCCTCGGCCACGAAGGACGCCGCCCGCTCCCGCCAGCTCTCGGTCAGCTCCAAGAGGCTGTGGCGAGACTTCGCCGGGCGCGTGGCGACGGCCGCCTGCGTGCGTAAGCGCTCAGCTTCGACGACGCTCGGCTGGCGGCCGTGGGCGGCGACAAACTCGGCGGTGAGGACGGCCGCCTGCTGGGCGACCTGCTCGGAGCGACGGGAGAACTCGGCCATGAGGTCCTCAGAGACGCCGGCGATCTCGTAGCGGGGGCGCTCTGAGTGCCGCCGGCGTCGCGGCTCGAAGCCGACGCCGAGCTCCTTCGTCAGAAGGTCCGAGAGCACCCCTTGGTGGATCTCAGAGAGGGTCGTCGTCGCCTTGAAGAGGGCGCGGCTGTCGAGGGTGCGCCAGCGGCCGTCCGAGACCGACCTCGCCCGGTTCCAGACGACGACGGTGTTCGTGGAGCTGCGGGTCGTCCGACCTGCTCGAGAAGTGCGTGAAAGCGACCGCCACGACACCCGTCACGTCCTCGTCGACGATTCCGCCCGGTCCCGAGTGCGAGCAGAAGACCTCGCGTTCCGCGTAGGAAAGGACGTAGTCGATCGCCTCGAGGTGACAGTCGTAGATGACCGCTTTCGTCTCGGAGTCGGCGAGCGCCCAGGCGACCGAGACCGACCTCGAGGGCGAGAAGCAGAGGTCGAAGCCGGCCACCGGCGCCGCCCCAGCCGGTGCCTTCGGCGACGAGCCGACCGGTTCGCCGCTCACCGGGTCGGCGAGGGCGACGAGCATGAGGCGGAGGTGCTCCTCGCTCACCTCGGTACCGGCTGCGACGCCTCGACCGCCGTCCAAGTCGGCGAGCCCGCGGCCGAGGAACCGCCCTGGCGGCGTGCCCGACTCGGCGTAGTAGCGCTCGAGAGGTGACGACCGTCCGGCGGCGCCGTCGCCGACGGCGACCGACTCCATCAGGTAGCGGAAGCCGCCTCCGAGAGAGATACGGCGGATCGAGATCAACGGGCCGGACTCCTTGAGGCCGCGGCCGACGTGGCCGCTCTCACCCCTTGGGGAGTCGGCCGTGCAGGCTTTCGAGCCTGAACAGTGAAAGAGCACGTCAAAGGCCCAGGGGCAGCGACTCGACCTCAGTGCCGACGGTGTGAAGTTGGGAGAGGGCGCGGGCGGTGGAGGTGGATGGAGGGTGCGGAGGAGGTTGGGGTAGGTGGATCGATGGTAGAGGTTGGAGGGAGCTGTGGGGGTGAAGAAGAGGCGAGGTTCGTAGAGGTCCCGTAGGGAGGCCGTCCCGCGTATCGACCTTGGCGCTCGAGGCGGATCTCGAATCGCGGTCTACCCTGGAGAGCGCCGCGAACGAGGAGCGCGGCGCTCGCGCTCGATTGGGCTTCCCACCGGAAGGAGGTGCGGACCGGTGCCAACCGCGCGCCACTATGCGGATCATCGCCCTTACCCGGAGCCGCCGGCTCGCCTGAGCGATCTCGCCGGTCCCATCGCCGGGGAGATCGAGCTGCCGCGAAGCATCGACTGGGGTCCGGCGCACACCTACGACATGGGCTCGGAGGCGGACCGGAGGATCGTCTACGAGCGCGTGCTGCGTGAGGCCGCTTCGACCGAAGAGGTGTGCCGCTACGTGAACGGGCCCGCGCTCGTCGAGGTATGGGGCCGCCTCTGGCTGCCGATGCGCGTGCGCAGCAGTTGGGAGAGTCGCCTGTCGGATCTGGCGCGCGCCGCGCAGCCGTGGACGACCGCCAGAACCGGCTCGTCCGAGTCGGTCTTGTCGCGTTGGCGGACTACGGCTTCGCGCTCGCCGGCGGGTATGCCCTTCCAGGCGAACGGCCTCGTCGACGGTTCCAGGTGTCCGACCGGAGCAGTGACGGCGCGACCACGGTCGATCTGGCCACAGACCTCAGGACGAGCCCGCTGGTCGGCCTATCGGTCGCCGGTGCTCTCCGAGCGCGGCGCCGTCACCGCCAAGGTAACCTTCCAGCCGGCGACTACTTCGACCTCGCCTTTGTCCTGGCGAGCGGCCGAGGGAGCCGACGAGAGCTGATCGTCCTCAGCTGACGAGCCGACGCCAGGGCTTAGAGAGCGAGGTCTTCGCCCGAGCCCCTGCTGCAGTCGATCGCTTCTCAGACAGCGAATTCGCCGGCTACCGCGTCACGGCCGAACGACGAGCGCCTCCGTGCGAGCGAGCATGAGACGCCCGGACTCGAACCTTCCCGCAGCCATAGCCTGCACCGCCCGTCACCTTTCGAGCAGAGGCGATCCGTCGATCGCGGGCGAGAAGGAGGGAGTCACCCATGCCGAAGCCGGGAGAGCTCACACCAGAACAGCGCGTGCTGCGCGCCCGTCTCGGCGCCTACGCCATGCATGCCAAGCACGACGTGCAACGTACGAGCGCAGCCGGGCGCGAAGCCTTCCTCGCCAAATTCGAGCACCAAGTCGATCCCGACGGATCGCTGCCCGAAGACGAGCGCACCCGTCGGGCGATCGCGGCTCGTCGCGCGTACTTCGCCAGGCTCGCGCTCGCGAGCTCGCGGGCGCGGCGCGCACGCAGATCGCGACGCGACAAGCGATAGCGGATCAGAGCCGATCGCCAGGCAAGAGCCGACGATAGGCGTCCCGGGCTCTCTCGTCGGCGGTCGAGGCCGCGTACCGGCTGAGCATTACTCGGGACTTCCATCCGAACAACCGCATGGCGTCCGTCTCGTTGCCGCCCTGCGCCAGCCATGCGTGCGCGGCCGTGTGTCGCAGCTGGTGTGGGTGCAGCCGCTCGATCCCCGCTTGGTCGCACCGGCGCCGAAGCACCTGTGTCACACCGGACTCGGTGAGTCCTCCCTTCGGCCCGAGGAACAACGCGTCCGTCCGCTTCGCCTGCGGGTGGCGCCGGCGGAGCCGGTCGTAGCGGTCGAGCGCCATCGTCGTCTTCGGGCCGAACGGGACGGTGCGTGGGCGGCTGCCCTTGCCGACGACGTGGATGACTTCCGCGTCGAAGTCGAGATCCGAACGCTTGAGGTTCGTGATCTCGGCGAGCCGGCATCCCGTGTCGATGAAAAGGCGCAGCAAAGCCGCGTCGCGTCGCTCCTCGAAGCTTGTCCCATCGCACGTCTTGAGAAGCTTTCGAAGAACGTCGTCCGGGACGACAGGAACGCGCACTTCCGGAATCGTCGGCGGCTTCATGCGCGCCATCGGAGACACGGATAGCTCCTCCTCGTCGACCGCGAAGAGGAAGAACTGGCGGAGCGCCTGGTAGCGCGTCAGCGCCGTCGTCGGTCGCCAGCGGGCGAGCTGATCCTCTATGAACGACTCGACGTGTTCGCGCGTGATCTCGTCTAGGCGAACCGGGCAACCCCGCGCCGCGAGGAAGCCGAGGAACAATTCCGCCGCCTCTCGGTAGCCGCGGATGGTCTTCGGACTCCGGTTGCGGCTGCGAAGACTCCGTGTCCAGCTCGCGATGAGCTCGTCGACATCTGACGTCTCGACCTTCGAAAGCCGGGTTGCCATGTCCACTCCAGCGGCCAACGAACCGAGCATCGGCGGTGGCGCATACGGAACATTAGCAGGTCTATGTGCATCATGCCATCCCGCAGCAGGCCGGGATCAGAACTATCCCCCCAGTTCACCTGTCATTTCGTGGGCGCTGCCGGACTCGAACCGACGACCTGCTCGTTGTAAGCGAGCTGCTCTGACCAACTGAGCTAAGCGCCCTCGCCGGAGCGAACAGGCCGCGTCCGACCTGGACGGATCCGGCTGCGAAGTCTTTCATGCCCGCCAAACCGTTGCGGCGACACGGCCACACCGCCGCCCGCAGAGGCGCGGCGCACGTGCCCGCTCAGGAGAACTGGGCCTGCTCCTGGTCGGACGACACGATCGCCGAGACCGAACCGGGTCCCCCGCAGGGGAATGCCCGGTAGGAGATCGTCGTGGCGGTCGCTCCGGACGCCGGGAGCGTCACCGAGATGCTCGATGCGCTCGAGCACTGGTTGCCGTTCGACTGGACGTCCGAGAACTCCCACACAAAACCCGCCCTCCCGCCTGACGCCAGCACCAGGGCCTTGCTCGCGACCTGGAAAGCCGGACCCTGGCCCGAGTGGCTCGTCACCGAGACCGGCGCGCCGCTCCCCTCGAGCAGCATGGTCGGGTAGCCCGAGATCGAGCACGGGCTCGATCCCTTGTTGACGACGGCGAAACCGACCGAGAGCTCACCTGCGGCGCCGCTGAAGTCGTTCCTCGTGACGCCGAGCTCGGACCCCTGGCAGGAAGCAGCAGCCGCGGTCGTCGACGTCGTGCTCGAGGTCGACGTGGACGTGCTCGTCGGGGCGACGGTGGTCGTCGTCGTGGAGGGCGTGCTGGTCGTCGTGACCGTGCCACCCGCGTTGCTGGCGCAGGCGGCGAGTGCGAGCCCCGCCAGCGCGACGGTGCTGAGGGCGAGAACGGTGGGCAGGCGACGCATGCAGCAGGACCTCGGTTTCCTCGGTGCGAAGCGCGCAGGAGCCTTAGAGCGGCTCACTGCCCAGCTCCGGTCGACTCGTCCAGTATGGCGTGCGTCCCCGATCCGCCGGTGTCATCCGGGCCTGCCCTCGCCCCCGACGTGCCCGCCACCTCCCCGTCCGGCCCCGCCCCCGAGGACTCGCCGCCGCCCACCACGCCTGCGCCGCCGCCCACCGCCTCCCCACCGGGCCCGGACCCGAGTCGCCGCTTCATGCCCTCCCTCGCGTCGTAGTTCCAGAAGCGAGGAAGCGCCGCCGACACGAGCGCCGTGCCCACCACACAGGCGATCCCGCCCGAGGCGATCGACGCACGCAGGCCTGCGAAGGTCTCGACCACGCCCGCCTCGAGGTTCCCGAGCGTCGGGCCGGACGAGTAGCTCAGCATCTCGATCCCCGCCAGGCGCCCGCGGAGGGCGTCGGGGATCGACTGGTTCCACATCGTCGAGCGGCCGAGCCCGCTCACCATGTCTCCTCCGCCGGCGACCGCGAGCGCCACGGCCGCCTGCCACAGGGCCCCGCACCAGGCGAGGGCGACGATGCCGAAGCCCCAGAGGGTGGCGCCCACCGCGATCATCCGGCCGTGGCGGCGCACCCGACTCGTCCAGCCGCTCGTCGAGGTGACGAGCAGCGAGCCGACCGCGGGGGCGGCGTAGAGCACCCCGAGCGCCGACGCCCCGCCGAGGCGCGAGGCGAGCTGCGGGAAGAGGGCGTTCGGCATCCCGAAGAACATGGCGTTGATGTCGACGAAGTACGACCCGAGCAGGTCCTTTCGCTGCCAGGCGTAGCGCAGCCCCTCCCGGACCGCCCGCAGCGAGACGTCGGCCTCCTCGGTCGGCGGCGGAGCGGTGCCGAGCGCCAGGTAGGCGGCGAGCCCCACCACGAAACTCGCCACGTCGATGGCGTACGCCGTCGCCAACCCGCCGGCGGCGATGATCGCCCCCGAGGCAGCCGGGGCGGCGATCATGCCGAACTGGGACCGCAGCGACATGACGGCCGAGGTGGCGGGCAGCTCGGCCGGAGGGACGAGGCGCGGCACGAGGGCGTCGAGCGACGGCCGTTGCAGCCCGTCGACGCCCGTGACGACCACGACGACGACGAAGAGCACCCACAGCTGCGGGCGCCCGAGGAGGGCGTTCGCCACGAGGGCGGCCGAGCCGAGGCACATGACGCCTTCGGTGACCCGCAGCATGGCCCGCCGGTCGACCACATCGGCGAGCGCCCCTCCGACGAAGGCCATCATGAGCAGAGGTGCCAGCTCGGCGAGCGACAGGAGCCCGACGACGAGGGACGAGTGCGTCAGCTGGTACGCCTGGTAGGGCACCGCGACGAACGTGAGCATGCTGCCTGCGAAGGAGACGCCGCCCCCGAAGAAGAGGAGCCGAAGGTCGCGCGACCGCCGCAGCGGCGAGAGATCGAGGTGGAACGAGCGCGACGGCGACATCAGCGAGGCATCGCGGCGGCGCTCGCCGGGACGGGCGCCGCCCCGAGGAGGAGACCGCCGATCAGGGGAAGAGGCCGCGGAGGCGGATCGCCTCGCCCACCCGCTCGAGGGCGAGGGCGACGGCGGCCCGCCGGAGCGTGACCTTCAGGTCGCGCGAGCGCTGCCAGCAACCCTGGAAGGCGGCGTCCATGATGCGGCGGAGACGCTCGGCCACCACGGTCTCCTCCCAGGCGAAGCCCTGGCGGGACTGCGCCCACTCGAAGTACGAGGCGGTCACGCCTCCGGCGTTGGCGAGGATGTCGGGCACCGTGACGATCCCGCGCCGCTCGAGCACCGCGTCGGCCTCCGGGAGGGTCGGCCCGTTCGCCGCCTCGACGATCACCTTCGCCCCGAGCGTCTCGGCGACCTCAGCGGTGATGACGCCGTCGAGGGCGGCCGGCACGGCGAGCTCGCAGTCGATGTCCCAGATCGTCGAGGGGTCGAGCGGATCCGCCAGCTCGAAACCGTCCACGGTGCCGCGGCGCGCCACGTGGTCAGCGAGGGCGAGCGTGTCGAGCCCGGCCGGGTTGTAGACGCCGCCGTCGGCGTCGGTCACCGCCACGACGCGCATGCCGGCGGACGACAGCAGGTAGCAGAGCGGCCCCCCCACCTTGCCGTGGCCCTGCACGACGGCCCGGGCGCCGGAGAAGGGGATGCCGAGCTCGGTGAAGATGGCCCGGCTGCAGATGAGGACGCCCTGGGAGGTCGCTCCCACGTGGCCGCGGCTGCCCCCGACCGCGATGGGCTTGCCGGTGACGATCCCCGGGATCGCCTCGCCTCGCACCATCGAGATGGTGTCCATGAGCCAGGCCATGACCCGGGCGTCGGTGTTCACGTCGGGGGCGGGCACGTCCCTGTCGGGGCCGAGGAGCGAGGAGACGTCGATCGTGTAGCGGCGGGTCAGCCGTTCGAGCTCTGCGTCCGACAGCTTTCGTGGATCGACCCGCACCCCGCCCTTGGCGCCTCCGAAGGGGATGTCGACGACGGCGCACTTGAGGGTCATCTCGGCCGCCAGCGCCTTCACCTCGCTCGCCGTCACGTCCTGGTGGAAACGGATCCCTCCCTTGCCAGGCCCCCGGCTCGTGTCGTGGTGGACGCGCCACCCGGTGAAGACCTCGATGCGGCCGTTGTCCATCCGCACCGGCACGGCCACCTCGAGGACGCGCGACGGCACCGACAGCATGCGGTGGATGTCGGCGTCGAGCCCGATCAACCGGGCGGCGTCGTCGATCCGCTCAAGTACCGCGTCCCACGGGTCCGTCGCGGTCATGTCGTCGTTGACCTCCCAACTCGAGCTTCCGCCAAGGTACTCCGGGCCGGTCGGGACAAAGGACATGATCCCGTCGCAGGATGCCGCAATACGATGACGCGATGACCGCCCAGGACGGCGACAGCGCCGGCACCATCCCCACCGAGGACGAGTTCGCCCGAGCGGCCGAGGCGTTCCTCGCGGCCCACGCGAGGCCGCGGGGCGAGCGAAAGACCGTCTTCGGCGAGGGGTCCGACGAGATCGCCGTGCTGCCCGAGCGCACCCCCGAGGAGGAAGCCCGCGAGGTGGCCGAGGCCAAAGCCTGGGCGCAACAGGTCTTCGACGCCGGCTTCGGCTGGATCACCGGCCCGGCGCGCTACGGCGGCCGCGAGCTGCCGGTGTCCTACCAGCGCCTCTACAGCTCGATCGAGGCGCGTTTCGAGACGCCGAGCCAGGCGCCGCGGGGCATCGGTCTCGGGATGATCGCCCCGACGATCCTCGCCCATGGCACCGACGTCGCCAAGGACCGCTACCTGCGCGCCTTGTGGCGCGGCGACATCATCGCCTGCCAGCTCTTCTCGGAGCCCGGCGCCGGCTCGGACCTCGCCTCGCTCCAGACGCGGGCGGTGCAGGACGGCGACGAGTGGATCGTGAACGGCCAGAAGGTCTGGACCTCGGGCGCCCAGTACTCCGACATCGGCGAGATCATCTGCCGAACCGACCCGGAGCTGCCGAAGCACAAGGGGCTCACGGGCTTCATCGTCGACATGCACGCCCCCGGCGTCGAGGTGCGCCCGCTCCGCCAGATGACGGGGGGCGCCTCGTTCAACGAGGTCTTCTTCACCGACGTCCGGGTCCCGGCCGACCACCTCCTCGGGGACGTGAACGGCGGATGGACGGTGGCGCTGACGACGCTCATGAACGAGCGAGCCGCCATCGGCGGCGGGCTCGGGGGCGCGGGCGGCGGGTCGGGTTCGCTGCACAGGCTGTTCGACCTCGCCCGGCACTTCGGCGCCACCTCCGACCCCCTCGTCCGCCAGCGCCTCGCCGACACCTGGATCAACATGCAGGTCGCCCGCTACAACAACGACAGGGCGCTCGCCAAGATCCGGGCCGGCCAGCTGCCCGGTCCCGAGCTCTCCATCGCCAAGCTGTCGCTCACCCAGAACATGCAGCGGATGTCGGAGCTGGCCGCCGACATCCTCGGCCCGCGCATCACGGCGGACACCGGAGAGTGGGGCACCTACGCCTGGGCGAGGTTCCTCCTCGGCGTCCCCGGCATGCGGGTGGCCGGCGGCACCGACGAGGTCATGCGCAACATCATCGGGGAGCGGGTGCTCGGCCTCCCGAAGGAGCCTGCCCCGAAGGCCTGAGGTTCCGGAGCCTGTCCGGTCCGCTCAGGGGATCGGGGTCTGCGAGGGGGCGTCGACGTTCGGGAAACCGCTCGCCGAGAGGTACGGCCCGGCGGCCGGCTGGACGACGAGCGCGTCGCAGGTGTGGCCCGGCCCGCTCAGGCGTGCCACGAAGTAGTAGGTCCCCGTGGCGTCGGTGACCGGGTAGGCGGGGAAGACGGGAGCCGCCACGGTCCGCCGGAGCACGAGCACGCCGAGGCACTGGTCGGCGGGCGGGACACCGTTCAGCGGGGTCTCCATCGCCGTGAGGACGAGCGCGCTCCCGTGCCCGAGCACGGCGACCGAGATCTCGCGGGGGCCTTTCGAGCGCGCCGTCTCGCGCGCCCGCGGCAGCTCGGTGCCGAGCCCCTTCGGACCCCTCAGCCCCGCCCAGCTGCCGTGCTGGGCGAGGTAGGACTCCGAGACGGCGAGGGCGGTGCGCAGGGCGCCCTCGGCGACCGGCGTGTGGTGGGCGGGTTTCGGGTTCCCGCGAAGTCGCGCCGCCAGCCAGAGCGAGCCGATGACGAGGAGAGCCGTCGCGGCCACGGAGAACATGGCGAGGACGAGGAAGGACGCCCGCTGGCGGTCACCCGGCGCGTTCGGCACGAAACCCCCCGGTCGTTCTCACGCCACCCCCGCGCCCACTTCCTCGAGCACCGCCTCGAGCTCCTCGTCGGCGAGCGGCTCAGCAGCGAGCATCTCCTCGGCGGCGAGGTCGCCGAGGCCGCGCAGGTCGAAGAGGGCCGATTGCAGACCTCCCCCGTGGAGCATCGTCGGCTTGCCGCACGGGCGGAACCACAGCCCGTCGGCGAAGGCCCATGTCGTGCGGTGGATCGGCGTGCAGCCCCACGAGGCGAGCGCCATCTTGTGCACCGGCGTCGGATAGCCGCGGTTTCGCTCGAAGCCGTACCAGGGGTAGCTCTCGGCTTCCTCCGCCATGAGGCGGTCGCGGGTCACCTTGGCGAGGACCGAGGCCGCCGCGATCGCCTTCGAGCTGGCGTCGCCCTTCACGATCATGCGCACCGGCGGGAAGTCGGAGGTGCCGAGGACCCGGTCGGCGAGGAAGTCGAAACGGCCGTCGAGCAGCAGCACGTCGGGAACGACGTCGAGCCGTTCGAGTGCTCGACGGGCGGCCAGCCGCTGGGCGACCGTCATGCCGAGACCGTCGCACTCCTCGGCGCTGGCGTGGCCGACGGCCCAGGCGGCACAGGCCCGTCCGAGCGGCTCGAAGAGCGACTCCCGCTCCTCCGGGGTGAGCTGCTTGGAGTCGCGCACGCCCCGCGGGAGCTTCCGGCCACATCCCGGGGTCACGACGGCGATGCCGACGCTGACCGGCCCGGCCCAGGCGCCGCGGCCGACCTCGTCGACCCCTCCGACCGCGAGGCACCCGTCGGCGAAGTACCTCCCCTCGACGCGAAGCGTCGGCGACACCGGTGACATCAGCTGGATGCCTCCACCCGGCCGATCGCCGCCCGGTCGCCCTCGTCGTCGGTGGCGTCGCCGGCGAGGAAGGCGGCGACGATCTCGCGGGCGAGGGGCCCGGAGGTGGAGCGGATCGAGAGGGCGAGCACGTTGGCGTCGTTCCAGCGCCGGGCACCTTCGGCGGTGGCTGCGTCGCAGCAGAGCGCGGCCCGCACGCCCGGCACCTTGTTGGCGGCGATCGACACGCCGGTGCCGGTCCAGCAGCACACGACGCCGGCGTCTGCGCGGCCGCTCGCCACCTCCTCGCCGACGAGGCGGCCGACCTCGGGCCACTCGGCGCCCGGCGCAACCCGAGCGACCGCCGCACCCTCGGCGACGAGCGCCTCGGCGACGGCCTCGACGAGAGGGCCTTCCTCGTCCGAGCCGAGCGCAACTCTCACCGCTGTGACCGTAGTGAGTCCCGGGGCGAAAAGCGTGGCTTGTCGGCACCGTCAAGCAAGCAGGCAGCGACAGGACTACTTGCGGGTAGACAGAGATACTTGCAGAGGCCTAGTCTCGCGGCATGCGGCATCTCGGGCAGCGAGGCGGCAGTTGGAGGGCAGGAGCGGCTCTGGCCTGCGTCGCAGCGCTGCTCGCCGGGTGCAGCTCGGCCGCGTCCACCGAGACCACGAGCTCCGCCGGCTCGCCGGCCGTCCACGGCACCGCGCAGGTGGCCTGTGCCGGTTCGCTCCTCAAGCTCTACGAGGACACGCTCGGGCCGGCGTTCAAGGCTGCGACCGGCGACTCCTTCGGCGGCCCGCCGTGCGCGGGTTCGCTCGCCCTCGCCTCGGAGATCCTCGCCGGCGAGATCTCGCCGGGGGTCTTCCTCTCCATCGGCGCCAAGGCGATCAAGGAGCTGTTCCCGGCCCGACGGGCGAGTTTCGCCCTCGCCGTGGCGGCCGACCCGCTCGTGGTGGCCTACTCGCCGAAGAGCCGCTACTTCAGCCAGCTGAACGCCATCCGGGCCGGGCGCAAGCCTCTCGCGGACCTCTTCAAGCTCTTCGACACCCCGGGCTTCCGGCTCGGGCGAACGGACCCGACACAGGACCCGCAGGGCATCTTCTTCATCCTCATGTGCGAGCTGGCGCAAAGGGTGCTCCACCTCCCCGCCGGCGAAGTGCTCGCCGCCCTCGGGCTCACCAAGTCGAGCCCGTCCGGCTCGACGGCCCAGATGCTCTCCGAGGACGCCCTCCCGGCCGACATCGCCGAAGGCGTCGTCGACGCCGGGAGCGACTACCTGCCCGAGGCGAAGCAGTTCGGCCTCGACTACATCACGCTTCCGCCGTCGCTCGACTTCGCCTCGCCGAGCGAGTCGGCTCTCTACTCGACCGTCAGCCTCGACCTCGCCGGCAAGGTGCAGGCCGGCGAGGTGATCACGCTCGACGTCGGGCTCGTCGAGCCGAATGGCTCGCCCACCCTCAGCACCTCCGACCGCACGGCGGACGACGCCTTCGTCGCCTACGTGCTGTCGGGAGGACGATCCATCCTCCGGCGCGCCGGCTACCGGCTCATCCCGCCCGTCCTCCACCTCGCGGCGGGGACCTCCGGTCCCGCCGCCGCCCTTCCGGCTGCCGTGCTGTCGCGCTACGACGCCCTCGGGGGGACGGTCTCGACGTCGTGATGCCGCTGTCACGGCGGAGCGCGGCGGGCCGGATCTCCGCCGTGGCCGCCGTCGTCGTCTCCGGAGTCGTCTGGGTCGTGCTGCTCGGCCCGCTCGTCGTCCTTCTCACCCACGTCTCGCCTCACGCCATCACGAGGGATCTCGGACGTCCGGGCGCCCTCGGCCCGCTCTGGACCTCGCTCGAGGCGAGCGCCATCGCCCTTGTCGCGATGGTGGTGCTCGGGACCCCGCTCGCCTACCTGCTCGCACGGGGAAGGTCGAGGCTGACGAGGGTCGTCGAGGCGGGAGTCGTCCTCCCGCTCCTGATGCCGCCCCTCGTGATCGGCCTGCTCCTCATCTTCCTCATCGGCCAGGCCGGCCCGGTCGGGCGCGTCGTCTCCGGCGTCGACCCCAACGTCTTCGGCGTCAACACCTTCTTCGCCCTCGTCGTGGCCGAGTTCTACGAAGCGGCCCCGTACTACGTCATCTCGGCCGCCGCCGCGCTCACCAACGTGGACGAACGTCTCGAGCAGGACGCCCAGCTGCTCGGCGACGGATCCTTCGCAGCCTTCCGCAAGGTCACGATCCCGCTCTCGGCGCCGGGGCTCGCCACCGGCCTCGCCATCTCCTGGGCGCGGGCGATGGGAGCCTTCGGCGCCGTGCTCATCGTCGCCTACAACCCGGCAGGGCTGCCCATCCAGATCGACCAGACCTTCATCGCCAACGGCCTTCCCGCCGCCCTCCCCTTCGCCCTGCTGCTCATCGTGGCGGCGCTCCCCCTTCCGCTGCTGGCGCTGCTGTGGAGCTCGAGGGCTCGCGGCAGGAGAGCCGTGCCCGTCCCTCTGAGCGTGGACGTGTGAACGCCACCGCCTTGCTCGCGGCAGAGTTCGTCGTGGCGCGCCGCAGCTTCGAGGTGGCCGCCACCATCTCGCTCGAGGCGGGAGAGCGTCTCTCGCTCTACGGGCCCTCTGGAGCCGGGAAGACGACCTGCCTCGAGGCCGTGGCCGGGACGGCGGTGCTGCGAGGCGGCGAGGTGCGCCTCGGCGGCGAGTTGGTGAACGCCCCGCCGGGCAGCCGTCGTCGTGAGGTGCTCGAGCCGAGAGACCGCGCTGTCGCGTTCGTCCGCCAGCCGACGACCCTCTTCCCCCATCTCGACGTCGGGGCCAACGTCGGTTACGGGCGCGCTCGGGCCGAGGCACGGTCGGCGCCTGGCGTGGCGGAGCTGCTGGGCGACGTGGGGCTCGGCGGCCTCGGCGCCGTCATGCCCGACGCGCTCTCGGGCGGCCAGCGCCAGCGGGTGTCGCTCGCCCGGGCGGTCGCCCGTCCGTTTCGTGCCCTGCTGCTCGATGAGCCGTTCTCGGCGGTCGACGTCGCCTCCCGCCCGGGACTGCGCGCCGTCGCCGAAGCGGCCACGGCGCGCGAGGGCGCCGTGGCCGTCCTCGTCACGCACGACCTCTCCGAGGCCCAGGCCTTCGGCGACCTCCTCGGCATCATGGACGAGGGCCACCTGCTGCAGGTCGGCCCGAGCGCAGAGGTGGTCCGCCGGCCGGCCTCCCGGCGGGTCGCGGCGCTCTGCGGCTACGAGAGCTTCCTTGCTGCGGGCGACGGACGCCTCGTCGCCCTGCACCCGGACCGCTTCCTCGAAGGGGCCTTCTCCGACCGGGGCGTCGTGCTGAGGGGCACCGTGAGGACGGTCCGGCCCTACGGTGCGAGGTTCGCCTGCGAGCTGGCGCCCGTCGAGCTCCCGCCGCCCTGGTCCGAGTCCGCGGGGCACGGCGGCGCCGCCGGCGCGGGCACCGGCGATCCGGTGCTCGCCGTTCGGCTCGACTCGGCGCCGCGCCCGGGCGACCCGCTCGAGGTGACGGCACTCGACCCGCCTTTCCTCCCCGCCCGGTGAGGGCCTCCGGAGGGCAAGGGGAGGGTGCCGCCAGGGAGGAATTCCGGCCTTCTGGCAGGCAATTCCGCAAGCACGGGTGGATTGGGACGTTCACAGGGGTAGTGACAACGCGGTAACCCGTCGAATTCCACCGTGGCTCGCGTCGCTGGCGGAGGCCGCAGGAAGGATGCAGCAGTGCCCGAATCTCGACGACAGTCCGACGATCGCCTCCGTCTCACCCGGCTCGCCCGGGGGCTCTCACAGGGAGATCTCGCCCGCACGGCCGGGGTGACACGCCAGGCCATCTCCGGGATCGAGTCCGGCCGATGGTCACCCTCCCTCGACGTGGCGCTCTGCCTCGCCCACGCCCTCGACTCGTCGGTGGAGGAGCTCTTCGGATCTCCCACCGAGGCCACGCCCATACGCGGAAGGTTGGCGACGCGTCCGCCCCGCCACACCAACGGCCGCAGGAGCCCGACGCGCCTCGTGCTGTCCGAGGTGGCAGGTGACGTGGTCGCCTTCCCGCTCATGGGCGACCACGTCATGGTGCCGGGGTTCCAGCCCGCCCTCGCAACCGCCCCTCCGCCCACCGAGCCGCAGCACGACCTCGAACCCGTCGGGCCGTCCGGCCGGACGCGGCTGCGCTCGAACACGATCGACGCCGAGCTGATCGCAACGCCCGCCCCGACCCTCGCCATCGCGGGCTGCGACCCGGCACTGGCGCTCCTGAAGGGGCCCCTCGAGCGGCACGAGCCGCCGATCGGTTACAACTGGTGGGCGACCTGCAACGCCGGCGCGCTCGAGCTGCTCGAAGCCGGCACGGTGCACGCCGCCGCCTTCCACCGGCGCGCCGACCAGCGCGTGCGCCACCGCCCCGGCATCGAGGTGGTCGGCTTCGCATCGTGGCAGGAGGGCCTCCTCCTCTCGCCGCGTCTGCGCGGCCGGGTCCGGAGCCTCGAGGACGTCATCCGCCACAACCTTCGGATCGTCAACCGCGACCCTGGCTCAGAGGCACGGCGCCTCCTCGACGAGGAGCTCCAGCGGTTGCGGGCGGACCCGGCCCGGGTGCACGGCTACGAGAGCGTCGTCGGGGCCCACCTCCTCGTCGCCTCGGCGATCGCCTCGGGACTCGCCGACGCCGGCGTGTCGACCGAGCCGGCCGCCCTCGCCTACGGGCTCGACTTCGTGCCCTGGCAGCTCGAGATCACCGAGCTGCACATCCCGCGCTCGCTCGTGGGCAGTCCCGAGGTGCGTGCCCTGCTCGACGTCCTCGCCGGACGGGAGCTGCCGGCGCAGCTGTCCGCCCTCGAGGGCTACGACGCCGACCCGTGCGGGCGCATCCTCGCCGCCTGAAGGGAGGGCTCGGGCGGCCGTTAGCCGTCTAGCCCTCGCCGCCGAGCGGCGGGAGCGGGCGGGCGCCCTGCAGTGACACTGCGATCCCGCTGAGGCGCCGCCAGCGCCGCCCCGCTCGTCGCTCCTCGGACACCGCCAGCCGCCCAGCCCGCGCCACCCTCCAGAGCTCGACCCGGCCGATGTCCTTCAGCTCGCGGGGCGTCAGCGCCTCCCACTCGTAGACGTCCTCCTCCACCCGCCCCTCGAGGGCCCGCCTGACACCGTCGTCGACGAGGACCGTGCCGGCGTCGGCGATGGCGACCATGCGCGCCGCCCGGTTGACGACGGCGCCGAAGAAGTCCCCCTCCCGGGTGAGGACCGGCCCCTCGGCGAGGCCGACCCGCACGTCGGAGAGGAGCTCGTCGTCCGCATAGGCGTCCGCCAGGTCGAGGGCGATGGCGACGGCCACGAGCGGGTCGGCGGCGACGAACATGACCTCGTCCCCGATCATCTTCACGGCCCGCCCCCCGCCACTCACCACCGTCGTGTGGGCGAGGTCCTCGAAACGGTCGACCACCCGGGCGAGCTGCTCGGCGGGCAGCTGCGAACTGAGCGCCGTGAAGCCGACCATGTCCGCGAAGCCCACCGTCAGGCGGCTGACGAAACCCGCTGAGGCGTCCCCCGCCCGGCGAGCCGCCACCCTGCGGCGGAGCGCGGCGAGGAGGTGACGGCGCCAGGCGTAGAGAACGAGATCCTCGACGCCCGGCAGCACGAGCTCGGCGGTGAAGGCGAGGGCGGTCGCGAGCACGAGCCCGTCGTCGCCCGGCTCGGCCCACGCCACCGGTTGCTCGGCGACATGGGCGTCCTCTGCGGAGACGAGGGCGTCGGCGAGTCGCGCCATGGACGACCCGAGCACGCGGGTCACCTGGACCGAAGTCTCCGGCGAGACGACCCCGAGGTCGGCGAGGCCGCGGATGGTCCGGAGGGCGTCGAGATCCCGGTCGGTGAACGACGCCCCTTCGCCCACCTCGGCGAAGCCGAGCGCCCGCCAGAGCCGCCCGGCCTGCTCCATCGAGATGCCTGTCGAGTCGGCCAGCTCCTCGGCTCGGTGGAGCTCGGATGCGCCGCCCACGAGGGTCTCGACGACGAGGGTGTCGAGACGGTCCTCCTCGAGCGCGGCGGCGAAGACGTCGTCGCTCACGCCTCTCGCCGAGAGGAGCGCCCGGAGGCTCTGGACGGCGTCGTGGCGGGTCACCGTGCGGCCCGCTCCCCCAGGCTCTGACACCGTCGGCCACCCTATCGAGGCCGTCGTCCAGATGCGGGTGGGAAACGGTCCGTAGACTCCGGCTGTGCGGGCCCTGCTCGTCCCGGTGAAGTCCTTTGCCGACGCCAAGGTGCGGCTCTCCGACGTGCTGTCCGCAGCCGAGCGCAAGGAGCTCGCCCGCCAGCTCGCCGAAGGAGTGCTGGCGGCGGCTGGCGAGCTGGCGCCCTTCGTCGTCTGCGAGGACCCTGCCGTCGCCGGGTGGGCGGAATCCCGCGGCGCCGGCGTCCTGTGGAACCCGGGAGTCGGCCTCTCCCGGGCGGTGAACGCCGGTGTCGCCGAGCTGGCGGCTCGGCACTTCACCTCCGCCGTCGTCGCCCACTCGGACCTCGCTCGACCCGAGGGGATCGACACGATCGCCCTCGAAGGTGCCGTCGTGCTCGTGCCGGACCTTCGCGAGGACGGCACCAACGTCGCCTGCGTGCCGACCGCAGCCGGCTTCCGCTTCTCCTACGGAGCAGGCTCGTTCGACAGGCACCGCCGCGAAGCCGGCCGTCTCGGGCTGCCCTGCGTCGTCGTGCACGACCGGCGGCTCGCGGCCGACATCGACGTGCCCGAGGACCTCCAACTGCTCCCGGTGCGCCCGGTGGCGCTCTCAGCCGAGCGCTCCTAGGTCGCTTCTGTCCCTCGGCGCTCCACCGGAGGCCGAGGAGCCGTCCCGATAGCCTTGCGGCGACATGGACGCCAACCTCCCGACACCGTCGCGGGCGCTCGCCGTCGGCGCCCATCCCGACGACATCGAGTTCGGCTGCGGGGGAACCCTCGCCAAGTGGGCGGCAGAGGGCTGCCAGATCACCCACCTCGTCTGCACCGACGGGGCGAAGGGGACGTGGGACCCCGAGACCGACCCGGCCGAGCTCGTCGTGACGCGGCGGGCCGAGCAGCGGGCCGCCTCGAAGGCCCTCGGCGGGGACGGCGAGGTCGTCTTCCTCGGTTGGCCCGACGGCGAGCTCGAGTCCGGGCTACGCCAGCGATGGGAGGTGGCGGCCTGGATCCGGCGGCTGCAGCCGGACGTCGTGCTCGGCCACGACCCGTGGCGCCGCTACCGCCTGCACCCCGACCACCGCAACGCCGGCTTCCTCGTGACCGACGGCATCGTGGCGGCCCGCGACCCGCTCTTCTTCCCCGAGCTCGACGCGCCGCCCCACCGGCCTGACGCCCTCCTGTTGTGGGAGGCGGACGAGGTGAACCACCTCGAGGACGTGAGCCGGTTCGTCGAGGCGAAGCTGGCGGCCCTCCTCGAGCACAGGAGCCAGCTCCGCTCGACGATGGGCATCACCGCCGAGGAGGCGCCGGAGGGCGAGGAGCACGAGGAGGTGGCGGACTTCCGCCGCAGGGTCCGGGACCGCCTCGCCGAGCACGGTTCGTCCGAAGGCTTCGCCGCAGCCGAGGCGTTCCACAAGATCGCACCGCTCTGAGCTCTCTCCGGCCGGGCGCGCAGACGCCCCGGCCGGAGCCGGAGCGTCTGCGCACTTCCGGGTTCGCCGGGCCGAGGCCCGGCACGATCACCGCTTGCGGGCGGCCGTCGCCTTGCGGGCTGGGGCCTTCTTGGCCGGAGCCTTGCGGGCCGGGGCCTTCTTGGGCGGCGCCTTCTTGACGGGGGCCTTCCTGGCGGGGGCCTTGCGGGCGGGAGCCTTCTTGGCCGGAGCGGCCTTCTTGGCCGGCGCCCTCTTGGCCGGCGCCGCCTTCTTGGCCGGGGCCTTCTTGGCCGGCGCGGCCTTCTTGGCGGGGGCCTTCTTGGCCGTGGCGCGACCCGACGAGTTGAGGTTGCTCTTCAATGTGGCGCCGGCGGCAAACGCGATGCCCCGCGAAGCCTTGATGCGCACAGGCGCCCCCGTCTGCGGGTTGCGCCCCATGCGCGCGCCGCGCTCGCGCAGGCGGAACGTACCGAACCCGGTGATGCGAACCGGGTCGCCGCTCCGCACCGCCGCCGTGATCGCGTCGATCGTGGCGTCGAGCGCTGCTTCTGCATCTCGCCGTCCGAGTCCAGCACTCTGGCTGACGCGGGCGATGAGCTCTGTTCTGTTCAACCGTCACCTCCTGGTGGGCGCGAAGAAGTCCACGACATACAAGAGCAATTCTCGCAGGAAATCAAGCATTCCGCCTGCCGCTTCCCTCGCAAAGCCAGTGAAGTCAACCTGTTCGGCGGATGCGCAACCTTCCCTCGACGGCGAAACCCTTGACTTGCAAGGAGAAGGCCGCAGCCACCACCGGCCTTCTGTCAGTTGACCTGTCGGCTGTGGCCCTCCCAGTAGGGCTGGCGGAGACGGAACTTCTGCAGCTTGCCCGTCGCCGTGCGGGCGAGGGCCTCGCGGAACTCCACCCGGCGCGGGCACTTGAAGTGCGCCAGATTCGCCCTGCAGTGCTCGATCAGCTCGGCTTCGCCCACCGTCGTCCCCTCGCGCAGGACGACGAGGGCGAGCACGGTCTCGCCCCACTTCTCGTCGGGCACGCCGATGACGGCCGCCTCGGCGACCGCCGGGTGCATGTAGAGGGCGTCCTCCACCTCGATGGAGGAGACGTTCTCCCCACCCGAGATGATCACGTCCTTCTTGCGGTCCGAGATGACGAGGAACGGGCCGTCCATCTCGCCTCCGTCGCCCGTGTGGAACCAGCCGTCGACGAGGACGGCGGCGGACTCCTCGGGCTGGTTCCAGTACCCGGCGAAGACGTGGTTCGAGCGCGCCAGCACCTCTCCCTCTTCGTCGACCCGAACGGAGACGCCAATGGCCGGGAGACCCGCCCGGGCGAGCTTGCGCGTCCGCTCGGAGAGGTCGAGCGCATCCCACTCCGCCGGGGCGCGGTTGATCGTGAGCAGCGGCGCCGTCTCGGTGAGCCCGTAGATCTGGATGAACTCCCACCCGAGCTCGCTCTCCACGCGCTCGATCACCTTCGAGGGGGGCGGGGCGCCGGCGACGACGATGCGAACCGTCCCGGCACCGGGCACGGCACGGCCGTCGGCCGAACGCTGCTCGGCGGCCGCCAGGATGGAGGCCACGACGGCGGGCGCCCCGCACATGAGGGTGACGCCGTCGCGCTCTATGCGGGTGAGGATCTCCTCGCCGTCCACCTTGCGCAGCACGACATGGCGCCCGGCCATGCCCGTCACGGCGTAGGGCATCCCCCACCCGTTGCAGTGGAACATCGGCAGCGTGTGGAGCAGGACGTCCCGGTCGGTGACGCCGGTGTGCCATCCGAACGACATGGCGTTCAGCGTGCAGTTGCGATGCGTCAGCTCCACACCCTTCGGGCGCGCCGTCGTGCCGGAGGTGTAGTTCACCGAGCAGGTGGCGTCCTCGTCCGGCTCCCAGCCCTTCGGCTCGCGTCCCTCTGTGATGGGAGCGAAGAGCTCGCGGTCCGCCTTCGAGCCGTCGAGCACGATGCGCTCGCGCGCCGTGACGCTCGCCAGTGCCTCGTCGAGCTCGGGATCGACGAGCAGCACCTCGGCGCCGGAGTGCTCGACGACGAAGGCGACCTCGCTCGCGTTGAGCCGGTAGTTGATCGGGACGAGAGCCCGCCCCGAGCCGCTCACCCCGAAGAAGCTCACGAGGAAGCGGGCGGCGTTCGGGCTGACGATGCCCACTCGACCTGCGACCGGCACGCCGAGGTCGTCGAGAGCCGCGGCCATCCCCCGTGCCCGGGCGGCGAGCTCGCCGTAGGTCATGGTGCCGAGGCCCGCCGGCACGCCCGGCTCGTCGACGACTGCGACCCGCTCGGGAGCCACGAAGGCGGCCCGGTCGAGGAAGTCGGAGATGGTGAGCGGAACCTTCATGGCCACAGCATGCCGCAGCCGTTCACCTCGGAAAAGACCGCCGGCGCCTTGCGGGCGCCGGGCGGGCGGCGGCCTCTACGCAGCCGGCGGTGGCGGAGCGGGCGGCGGCGGGAGGTGGGGCGGCGGCGGGAGGATGTACTCCGACGCCGCCGGCTCGCGGGGCGCGGGCGACGCCTCGTCCCACATGCGCCACAGGGCGACGAGGTCCCGGAGATCCATCACGATGCCGAGCTGCTCGGCCCCCGAGGGCTGGCCGATCGCAGAGAACGGCGCCGTCGGGACCTCGAAGGCGAGCACGGCCTCCAGGCTGTCGGCGTCGGCGCCACCGGCGGAGTCGGCGCGAACGGTGGAGCTGGCGCCACCGTCGGCGCCAAGGGCGGAGTCGGCAGAGCCGCTGTCGGAACCTTGCGCGGCCGGCACGACGTCGCCCGGAGATGCACCAGAGGCCACCGGCGCAGCCGGCGCAGCAGGCACATCGGGCTCGGCCGGAAGCGCACCGAGAGCGTCGCCGATGAGGCGGTCGAGCACGTCGGGACTCAAATCTCCCGAGTTGTCCACAGGCCGGAAGAGGCTCACCGGCACGTCCCCCTCGTCTGCCGGCCCCGCGACCGGCGGCTGCTCACGTACCCGTCTGAACAGCTTGTTCCTGCGCAGATGACGGGGAGCCACATCCGGAACCTACAGCGCCCCCGCGCACTGGGGCAGCCCGATCGGGCTCCCGTGACGCAGCGCGCGGTGGAAAACGCCTGAGGTGACCGGTAGGTGGTCCGTGATGCTCGTGTGCGATGACTGCGGCGTGACAGCACCGGCAGCAGACGCTCTCGTCGCCCTCCGCGGCCTCTCCCGTGGCGCCGGTCACGGCCTCTATCTCGGCGAGGGAGAAGGTGGAGCCGCCTTCGCGGCGCCGCAGCAGGGAGCCCTCGTGCTCGGGCCTCCGCGGTCGGGCAAGACGTCGGCCGTCGTCGTGCCGAACGTGCTCGCCGCCTGCGGTCCCGTGGTCGCCGCGTCGACGAAGCCCGATCTGCTCACACTGACGGCACCTGCCCGCGGCGCCGTCGGCGACTGCCTCCTCTTCGACCCGACGGGCACGGCCGACCTCCCGGCAGGGGTGCGACGAGTCGGCTGGTCGCCCCTCTCGGGAGCCTCGAGCTTCGATCAGGCGAGCCTCGTCGCCGAGGCGATGGTGCGGGCGTCCCGACCCGAGGCCGACCGGGGCGAGGGCCGCCACTGGAGCGAGCGGGCCGAGGCGCTGCTCTCGGTCTGCTTCCACGCCGGCGCCCTCGGTGGGCTCTCCTTCGCCGAGGTGGTGACCGCGGTCGACCGCCGCGAGCTCGACGAGCTGCGGGCCGTCCTCGCCCGCGGGGGCGCCGAGCGCCCCCTCGACGTGCTGCGCAGCATCACCGCCACCGAGGACCGCGAACAGAGCGGCATCTGGTCGACCGCCTCGAGCGTCCTCGGCTGCTACCGGAGCCAGGCGGCGCTCGAGAGCGCGACGGGCGAGCTCGTGGACGTGGCGGGCTTCGTGCGCGGGGGCGACACGCTCTACGTCTGCGCCGGGAGCGACCGGCAGCGGCTCGTCGCCCCGGTCGTGGCCGGGCTGGTTCGCGACCTGCGGACTGCGGCCTACGACCTCGCCGGGACGCTCTCGCCGCTCGGCACGCCGGGCGGGCGGCCCCCGCTGTTGCTCGCCCTCGACGAGCTCGCCAACATCGCCCCTCTCCACGACCTGCCGGCGCTCGTCGCCGAGGGTGCCAGCCAGGGGGTGGTGACCCTCGCCTGCCTCCAGGACCTCTCGCAGGCGGCGTCGCGCTGGGGCACCCACGTGGCGGACGGCTTCCTCTCCCTCTTCGGGGTGAAGCTGGTCTTCCCCGGCCTCGGCGACACCCGCACCCTCGAGTCGATCTCGCGCCTGCTCGGCGAGATCGACGTCCCGACCTCCTCGGTCACGAGGACCCCACCGCTCCAGGCGCTCCTCACGGGACGGTTCTCCATCAGCCGCACGACCGGTGTGCGCCGCGAGCGGCGGCTTCCGGTCGAGGCCGTGGCGAGAGGGCGCCCCGGCATGGCGCTCGTCCTCGAGGGCGTCGAGCCGAGCTTCGTCCGCACCGTGCCGTGGTTCGCCTCCCGCGAGCTCACCGCCGCCCTCGAGGGTCGACGCTCCCCGCACCTCATCTCCCGAGACCGGCTCCCCGCTCGAGGGATCGATCGCGGGCCTGCCGGCCGCTGAACGGCGCCCCCTCGAGCACGAGCGCAGCCTGGCGCCGCCACCGCTCCCTTCCCTCGTCGTCCCTTCGCGGCACGCCCAGCTCCCGGACGAGCGCGGCCGGCCGGACCAGCTCGGCGATGCGCCCGGTCCGCCCGGGCACCGAGACGCCGGGCGGCGGCTCGACGAGGACGTGGGCTCGCTCGAAGCAGTCGAGCATCGGCTGGGAGAGGCGGAGCTCCGCCGCACCGCCGAGGACGACGAGACGGGCCGCCGGTCGCCGGCGGGTCCCCCCGCGGGCCGCCTCCGCCAGCGCGCCCGGTGCGAGCACCCGGCCGGCGAGCGACGGGTCGCGCCCGAGCTCGGCGCGAACGTCCCTGTCCCCGGCCGCCACGAACGAGCCCCCCTCGCCGGCGAGCTCTCGCACGAGGGCGAGCGACGCCCGGGCGCCACCTGCGAGGTGCACCGTCGTGCTCCCGAAGCTCGTGACCCGGAGTGCCCGGTCGATCGAGGGCCCGGCCCGCTCGCCACCTGTGAGCGAGGCCTCGGCCGCCACCCCGGCAAGCCGCCCGAAGAGCGGGTCGCGTGCCACGACCGCCTCGGGCGCGAGGAGGACGAGGCGGCGACCGGGCGCGCCGAGCAGCGCACCCTCGAGCTCCTCTCGCCCGAGGGCGTGGGCGTCGGCCACGACGAGGGCGCCGAGGCCGTCGGGAACGTGACGGGAGCGGCCAAAGGCGCGGAGGCCCGTGAGCGACTCGGCCGACGAGGCTGCCACCCTGCCCGGGGCGAGGACGGCCGCCCGAACGCCGCTGGCGAGCGAGCGCGCCTCGTCGAGGGCGGCAAGCCGCCCCCCGGCGGGATAGGCGATGAGACGCACACGATCGGGCTGCGAGGCGACTGCCGCGACGAGCCGGCTCTCGGCGGCGAGGACCTCACTGGTCGTGAAGCGCTCCACCCACTCCCCCGGAGGGAGCCGCCCTGGGCCGACACCGTGGCCGCCACGGCTCACCACCGACCCGGAAGACATCCGCCCGGAGACGAGCGCGTCCACGTCGCGCTCGACGTCCGCAGCCCGGCGGCCCTCCTCCGCGGTGGCGCAGCGGGCGCGCACGAGGTCGCTCCGGCTGAAGGAACGGTCGGTCGAGCGGGAGAGGGCGAGGACCACCGCGGCGTCGAGCTCCGCCCGGAGGTGGGCGTCGTGACCGCCGTGCGGCTCGGGGAGCGGCCGCCTTCCGGCCGTGCGGGCGAGGGCGGCGTCCGAGAGGCCGAGGCGGTAGCCGCGCTCGCGCCACTGCGCCACCCGGTCGTCGAAGGCGACGCCGAGGTCCTTCGCCGGCCTCGTCGCGTCGGCGACGAGCCTCGACGCCCGGACGTCGAGTCCCGCCTCGGAGAGCGCCCTCGAGATCTGCGCCGAACGGCCGGAGAACGCCCGCACGACTGCCGGGTCGAGGCCGGCAACGTCCGACCAGCTCCGTCCCTCCAGCGCACGGAAGCGAACCCGGGCGGCGGTGCCGAGCTCGAAGCGGAGGTGGGTTTCGTACAGGGCGGCGGCCGTCCCGAGCTCGGCGTACCACCGCCTGGCGTCGAGGGACCGCCACGTGCCGTCGCCGGTCGGCACGAGGTTCGCCACGACGACGTGGGTGTGCAGGTGGGGGTCGGGCGCCCGGCTCGCCCGGTGCGGGAAGGCCGCGGCCACCACGCCGCTCGAGGGCACGCTCCTGCTCTCGTGCAGCCGCCGCAGCCGCCAGCGGGCGGCCTCCCGCTCGAGGTAGCCGAGGGAGGCGGCCACCGCTTCGTCGTGGGCGGCTCGCACGACCGGCTGGAGCTCCGGCGGACCGAGGGCGAAGAGCAGGCTCACGCTCTTCGGGCAGGAGAAGACGCAGTCGTACGCGGCCACCCGCCGCGCCGAGCCGGCCGGGAGCAGCTGGTGGCCGTCTGCGGGATGGCGGCCGGACAGCACCGCCCTCAGCGACTCGGGCGTGACCTCGCCAGAGAGGCCGAGCTGGCGGGAGGCCCCTCCGAGCCAGGCCGCCTCAGGCTCGAGAAGCCGGGTGTCGGGGGCGGCGGCGCCGGGCAGGGTGGCGAGGTAGTAGGCCGCCGCTCCCGCCGACACCTTCGCGACCCGTAACACAGTATTTCAATCTATTTCACGCATCCCGCTCCCGGTAGCGTCCCAGTGCCCGCTCCGCCGCCCTGGCGCCGACGGAGGCCAGCTCGGGGGGCGACAGCACGGCGGCCTCAGGGCCGAGGCGGAGGAGGAGGCGGCCGAACCAGCCTTCGGCGTCGCCGACGTCGACCTCCGCCGTCGCCCGGCCGTCGCCGAGGTCCTCGACGGGCCCCACCGCCACCGGCTCGACCACGAAGGCGGAGGCCACCGGAAAGGCGAGCCTCGCCCGCACCGAGTCGGGTCCGCCGAGGAACGCCCCCGGGTGCCCCGACAGCTCGGCCAGCTCGGCGACACGTTCGTCGCTCCGCTCGAAGACGTCCCCCGTACGTCGGACCGACAGGACGCGGTCGACCTGGAACCGCCGGAACCCGTCGGCCCTGCGGCACCAGCCGTCGAGGTACCAGCGACCCTCCCGCAGCACCACCTGGTACGGATCGACCATGCGAGCCGTCGGCGAGGTCGCGGCGCTCTTCCAGTACTCGATCTCGACCGTCTCGCCGGCCTCCGCCGCGGCCCGCAGCGGCCCGAGATAGGTCGGGACCTCGATCTCGAGCGCCATGGTCGGGCTGCCGAGCGCCCCCTCCAGCTTGGAGAGGGCCGAGCGCAGCGGCTCCTCGTCGCCTGCCCCCGGCACCTCGAGCAGTGCCCGGGCGGCGGCGGCGAGGGCGAAGCCCTCGTCGGGCGTGAGGCGCTGGGGTCGCCCGAGCTCCCGCAGGCCGGCCGCCACGACCCGGTCGCCGTCGACGTACAGCTCGATCAGCTGGTCGGGCGTGTACGGCGGCACCCCGCAGCAGGCGGCGAGCTCGAGCTCGGCGACGAGCTCGTCCTCGCTCATCGAGAACCGCTCGGCGAGCTCGGCGAGAGACGCCTCGCCGACCCGGGCGAGGTGGGCGAGGACGGCGAGGAGCCGGCGGAGGCGCTCGCCGGCGACGACGGGAGCGCCCGAGCGCGGGGTCTTCTGCGGACGGGCCGCCGTGGCCTCGCCACGGCGTCCGGGGCGCCGGCCGCCGACGGAGGCTGCGGGCTTCGCCTCGGCCACCTCGAAAAGGCGCCTCACGACGGCCTCACGCAGCTCGGGGGGAGACTCGACGACGGCGGTGTCGCCGAGCCCGGCGACAAAGGAGACGAAGGCGCCGGCGTCGCCGACCGTCAGGCGGATGCGCACGCCGCCGTCCGGCTCGAAACCCACCACGGCGTCGCGGGCGACCTGCGCCGCGACCACCCGGGCGAGGCGGGCGTCGACCAGCAGCTCGGCGACGGGGAGGTCGTCGTCGCCTTGGGGCTCGCTCCAGGGAAGGAGCTTGACGGCGTCGAGGCCCCGGAGCTCGGGCGAGGCGCCGCCCGACGAGGAGCCGGGCGGCCCGGGCTCCGGGGCTCCTTCGATGCGATCGACCCTGAAGGTGCGGGTGGCCGGGCCGTCCGGCGCCGTCAGCTCTCGGCCGACGAGGTACCAGGCGGCGTTGCGGAAGGCGAGCAGGGCCGGCTCGACCTCCCGCCGCCGCCCGTGATAGGCGAAGCGCAGCACCGCACGGCTCCGCATCGCCTCGTGGATCGGCCCGAGCGCCGGCAGGCTCGGAAGGACGGCGACCGGGGCGATGTGCGGTCCTGAGCCGAGGCCGCCCGGAGAGAGCCCGGCCCGGTCGATGGCCGCCTCGCTCATCGGGCCGCCGAGCTTGGCAAGGGCGTTCCAGCCGGCAGCTCCTCCGAGCTGGACGGCGGCCACGGCGAAGCCGAGCGCCTGCTGCTCCTCAGCGGTGAGGCCGAGCTCGGGGAGGTAGTACTCGTCGGCCTTGATGCGGTAGCCGACCTGCTCCTCGCCCTCCACGTGCTCGACCGAGAGCGGGATCCCGAGGTCCCGCAGCGCCCGCTTGTCGCGCTCGAACGCCTGGCGGGCCGCCTCCCCGCCCTCGGGGTAGCCGGTGACGCTCGAGGCGATCTCCCTCAACGTGAGCGGCCGCCGCGTGTCGAGCAGGACCAGCACGAGGTTCGTGAGGCGCTCGAGCCGGTCCGCGCGAGCTGGCTCGGGCATCGGCTGCATCGTAGGTCCCGGCCCGGGTGGCGCAGGGAGGTGGGAGCTCCGTCAAGAGCCCCGGGCGCCTCGGTCCGTCAGAGGCCGAGGCGAGCCCGGGCGACGCGGTCCTTGGCCTCGTCGGAGCCCTCGAGCTCGACGCGTGCCGCCCCCTTGCGCCCGGCGAGGTAGAGGACGAGCTCCTGCGGGCCGCCCCGCAGCACGGCCTTCGGCGAGCCGGCCTTCACCGACTTGGTGCCGAACCCGGGCGCCGCGAGCTCGAGGCCCGCGCCGCGAACCCGCAGCCCGACGAGGACGCTCATCCGCCCGAGCAGCCTCCACATCGCAGCGTCGAGCCGGGCGTCGTCGCGCGGGGCGGCATCCTCGTCGGCGCGACGGACGTCCTCGTGGTGGACGAAGTACTCGAAGGTGTTGACGCTCGAGTCGGCGAGGCTCCAGGGGAACGGGGGGCCGGTTCGGATCGCCTGGACGAGCGCCTGATAGCCGAGCTGCGCCTTGGCGTGCTCCATGGCGCGCTCGGTGATCGGGGCGAGCGGCGGCAGCAGGATGCCCGGGGAGGCGAGCGGCTTGCGTTCACGGACGTAGAGGTGGGCGGCGAGGTCGGCGGTCGTCCAGCCCTCGCACAAGGTCGGGGCGAGCGGCCCCTTGTCCTCGAAGAGGGCGCAGAGAGCCTGCCGTTCGTCCTGGGCGATCGAGCTCGGCACGGGGGCAAGCTAACGGGTCCCGCCCGCGCGCGGCACCGCGTCGGCTAGAAACACGCCCCGGTGACGCGCGACTCGAGGGACCGCCACATCCTCGCCACGAGCGGCGGGGTCGAGGCCACCGGCCGGGGGACCTTCGACTGGCGGTTCTCGGGAATGCTCCGCTACGCCCTCGAGCTCTCCGGCGCCACGGCCCCCCGCATCTGCTTCGTCAACACGGCGAGCGGCGACAACGACGTCGGCCTGCGGGCGATGTACGGAGCGGCCGCCTTCGAGGGCGTCTTCGCCAGCCACCTTGCGTTGTTCACCATGCCCAACGTGGAGGACGTCCGCGCCCACCTTCTCGGCCAGGACGTCATCTGGGTCGGCGGCGGCTCCGTCGCCAACCTGCTCGCCCTCTGGCGCCTCCACGGGGTCGACCGGGCCATGCGCGAGGCGTGGGAGGCGGGCGTCGTCCTCACCGGCGTGAGCGCCGGGTCGCTCTGCTGGCACGTCGGCGGGACGACGGACTCGTTTGGGCCGGAGCTCCGCCCCATCACCGACGGCCTCGCCCTCCTGCCCTACGGGAACGGGGTGCACTACGACAGCGAGGAGCAGCGCCGGCCGCTCCTCCACCGGCTGGTGGCCGACGGCACCCTCCCGCTCTCGTTCGCGACCGACGACGGCGCCGGCCTCCACTACGTCGGCACGGCGCTCGTCGAGGCCGTGGCCGACTACCCGGGGAAGTCGGCTTACCGGATCGAGCGTGACGGGTTGGGGGGCGTGACCGAGACACGCCTCGAGACTCGCCTTCTCGACTGAGGGCGCGCCCGGCCGCGCCCGGCCGGCGGCGCGCCTATGACCGCTCGTGCTCGAGGAGGCGTCGCTTCAGATCGATGCCCCCGCCGTAGCCGGTGAGGCTGCCGTCGGCTCCGATGACGCGGTGGCACGGCAGCACGATCGGGAGCGGGTTGCGCCCGTTCGTCATGCCGACCGCCCGGCAGGCCTTCGGGTTCCCCACCCGTGCGGCGAGCGAGCCGTAGCTCTCCGTCTCGCCGTAGGGGATGTCCCCGAGGGCGAACCACACCTTTCGCTGGAACTCCGTCCCCTTCGGGTCGAGTGGGAGGTCGAAGTCCCTCAGCCGGTGCTCGAAGTAGGCGGCGAGCTGCTCGGCGGCCTCGTCGGTCGCCGCCGTCGGCTCCCTTCTCGAGGGGTCGAGGTCGGCTTCCTCGAACGAGCCCGGCAGAAGGACGTGATGGAGGAAGCGGTCGTCGCCCGAGAGGACGAGCTCTCCGACCGGCGTGGCGACGAGGCGCCAGGCGTCGCCCGTGAGGAGCACGGGCACCCGCCGGCCGGAGGACGCCGGCCGCGGGGCGCGGGCGGACGCCCGCTCGCCCCGTGCCGGGGTCGCGGTGGACGCAGGGCTGTTGGTGATGACGGTCATGCCGGAATGGCCTCCTTCGTCGCCGGCGCCGCGACTTGTTTCGCGGTGACGCCGGACCACAGGTACTGAAGGGCGTACGCCCGATAAGGCCGCCATCGCTCGGCGAGCTCGGTGGCCGCCCGCTCGCCGGGCGGCACCCCGAGGCGCTCGAGGGCGCGCCTCACGCCGAGATCGCCCGGCAGGAAGGCGTCGGGGTCGCAGAGCGCCCGCATCCGCACGTAGGACACCGTCCAGGGCCCGATGCCGGGAAGGGCGAGAAGACGGGCACTCACCTCCTCGCGGTCGGCCGACCCGTCCAGGGTGAGCCCGCCGTCGGCCACGAGCTCGCACAGCCCGACGAGGGCTCTCGCCCGGGCAAGCGGCATGGGCAGCTGCGAGGGCGAGAGCGCGGCGAGGGTGGCGGCCGAGGGGAACCGGCGCACGACGGACCCGACGGGCGTCGGCAGGCTCTCCCCGTGCTCGCCGGCCAGCCGGGCGGCGAGGTTGCGGGCGCCGGCCACGCTCACCTGCTGGCCGAGGACGGCTCGCACGGCCAGCTCGACCCCGTCGACGTGGCCCGGGATGCGCACGCCCGGACGGGCCCGCACCGATGGGCCGAGCAGCGGGTCGGAGCCGAGCACGTCGGCGACGGCGTCCGGGTCGGCGTCGAGGTCGAGGAGGCGGCGCATCCGCTCGACGGCGGCGGTCAGGTCACGCAGGTCGTCGAGGAGGAGCTCGCACGAGAGCGACGGCTCGGCCCCGCCCGGCGCCCGTACGGTGGCCACTCCCCCGCCGTGCGGGAGGCTGAGCGACCGCCGGTACCACGTGGCGTCGCCCTGCTCGAGGCCGGGCGCCGCCCTCGCGGCGAGGAACGAGAAGAGCGTCTCGGCGTCAAAGGGCGCACGGTAGGCGAGACGGAGCGTGACGCCCGCCGGCCCGCCGGGGCGATGGCCGGCGTGCCGTCCCGCCCGCGCCCGCATGGCGGACGGCGCTTCGCCGTAGGCCGCCCGCATCGTGTCGTTGAACTGCCGCACGCTGTTGAACCCGGCCGCGAAGGCGACCTCGGCGAGGCGGAGCGTCGTCGTCTCGAGAAGGATCCGGGCGGTCTCGCAGCGCCGGGCCCTCGCCAGGTCGCGGGGACCGGCGCCGACCTCGCCGACGAGGAGGCGCTGCAGCTGCCGGCAGCTGTAGCCGAGCCGTCCGGCGAGCCCCGTGACCCCTTCACGGTCGACGACGCCGTCGGCGATCGAGCGCATGGCGCGGCCGACGACGTCGCCCCGCCGGTTCCACTCCGGCGAGCCGGGCGAGGTGTCCGGCCTGCACCGCTTGCACGCCCGGAAGCCTGCCCGCTGCGCCCCGGCCGAGCTCGGGAAGAAACGGACGTTGCGGCGCTTCGGCATGACCGAGGGGCAGCTCGGCCGGCAGTAGATGCCCGTCGAGGTGACGCCGACGAAGAACCACCCGTCGAAGCGCCGGTCACGGGCCGCGAGCGCCCGGTAGCAGACCTCGTCGTCCAGTCGCTCCGGGAGGGCCACGAGGTGAGTATGGCAGGAGGCTGCGCGCGGCTCTGGCGGGTTTCGGACATGTCCCTCGCTCCGGCGGAGACACCTCGCGGGCGCGAGAAAGGGCGGCGCACCGGCGGGAAAGCCGGCACGCCGCCCTTTCGAGCCGCCCCGGAGCCGCCCGCTCAGGCCCCGAGTGCAGACAGGTCCGTCAGGCGGCTGCCTGGGTCGCCCGGCTGGAGACGTAGGAGGCCGTCTCGGCGGCCACCGCCCGGCGGTTCAAGAGGCCGACGCCCATCGAGCAACCGCCGAGCATGGCGAGGATGACGCCAGGCCCGAGCGAGTAGCCGATCCAGTAGGCGGCGGTGTGGAGCGGGCCGGCGCTGTGGAAGGGCACGCCGGCGGCCTCGAGCACGGGCCACACGATCGGGCCCATCACGAACCAGGCTCCGCACAGCACCGTGATGAAGCCGACCAACCACGGCCCGCCGGACACGATGCCGGCGCTCACCGCCGGCGCCTGGGCCAGCATGAGGAAGCCCATCAGCACGGCCACGGCGCCCGGCACGACCCACAAGAGGGCGTGTGGCAGGTCCCACGACCACGAGGCGGACCCGTCGGCGCTGAAGCCGAAGAGCGGCCCGACGAACGGGATGATGCCTCCCCAGGCGCCGAAGAGGATGGTGAGGACCCCGAGCGTCGCCATGGTCCCGCCTCCTCCGAGCCTGGCGGGGGCCATGACGACGGGGCGCTCCACCACGCCGGAGGACGCCGGCGACCCCGAGGTCACCGGGATGGCCGCCGTCCGTTCCGGCGCGACGTCGCCGCCGGCCGGGAGGGGAGCGTCGCTCTGGCTCCCCGAGGTTCGTCTCAGCATGTCGTTGTCCTCCCTGGAGGAAGTCACGGGTGCCCTGCTCTCCTGGTTGCCGGGCACGTCTTCGGGGAATTCCTGCCGAGGCGCCGAATACCCGGCGGCAGCGAGCGACATACAAGGGAGCAAGTGCCACATGCCCTTCGGCCCAGCCTCGAGCAAGCAGCCCGCCGACGGCGACCACTTCGACGTCGTGGTGCTGGGCGGAGGCTCCGCAGGCGAGACCGTCTGCGAGGAGCTCGCCGGGTCCGGAATGATGGTGGCCCTCGTCGAGGCGTCCCGGGTCGGCGGCATCTGCCCGTTTCTCGCCTGCATGCCGTCGAAGTCGCTCTTGCGTTCGGCCGGGGTGAGGACGCTCGTGAAGCTTGCGCACCGCTACGGCGCCTCGGCCCGGGCGCTCGAGCCGGGCGACGCGTGGAGCGCCTACCGGCTGGCGGTCCGCCGCCGCGACGAGGTGGCCGACCGGCGTGACGACCGCGAGCACGCCGAAGAGCTCGGGTCCGCCGGCGCCCGCATCGTCCGCGGGCAGGGCACCGTCACGCGGCACGGCTCGCTCGGCGTGCGCCTCACCGGCCGCGGCTCGATCGAGCTCGGCTTCGAGCAGCTCGTCGTCGCCACGGGCTCCGAGCCGAAGGACCCGCCCCTCGACGGCCTCCACGGCGGCGGGCTCACGGTCTGGACGAGCGACGAGGCCCTCGCCTCGAACGAGCTGCCGCGCCGGCTCGTCGTCCTCGGGGCGGGGGCCGTCGGCTGCGAGCTCGCCCTCGCCTTCCGGCGCTTCGGCAGCGACGTGACCGTCGTCGAGCCTGCTCCACAGCCGCTCGAAGGCGAGGAGCCGGAGGTCGCCGGAGCGCTCGCCGAGGCGCTTCGCGCCGAAGGGATCGAGCTCCTCCTCGGCGTGAGCCCGGCGGCGGTGGCCGACGGCGCGCTCGTGCTCGAGGACGGACGCCGCGTCGGGGCGGACCGCCTTCTTCTCGCCGCGGGGCGGGCGCCACGCTCAGGTGGGCTCGGCCTCGAGCGGCTCGGCGTCGAGCTCGGCGAGCACGGGGAAGTGCCCGTCGACGACCGTTGCGCCGTCACGGGGGCAGACGGCGTCTTCGCGTGCGGCGACGTCACCGGCAAGGTTCCCTTCACCCATGGCGCCAAGCACCAGGCTCGGGTGGTCGCCGCCAACCTGCGCGGCGGCGACGAACGCGTCGCCCTCGACTCGGTGCCCCGCGTCGTGTTCACCGATCCCCCGGTCGCCTCCGTCGGCCTCAGCCGGGCGGCCGCCGAACAGGCGAGGCTCTCCGTCGAGAGCGCCGTGACCGACGTCGGCGAGACGGCTCGGGCCGAGGCCGACGGCCTGCTGCTCGAGCCCGACGAGGAAGGACCAGGACCGAACGGGGACGGGCGTGCGGCCGCCGCGCCACCCGCCGCCCCCCGGGCCGGCGTGCTGGTCCTTGTCGTCGACCGGGCCCGCGGCGTCCTCGTCGGCGCCTCGGCGTGCGCCCCTTCGGCCGACGAGTGGATCGGCGAGGCCGCCCTTGCCGTCGCGGCGGAGATCCCCCTTTCCACGCTGGCGGCCGTCGTCCACCCGTTCCCCACCTTTTCCGAGGCCTACGAGCCCGCTCTCCGCCAGCTCGCAGCAGAGCTGTCGCGGGGCGCAGCGGTATCGTGAGTCGGGACAACGAAGTCCCCCGGGAGGCAGCATGACCGTCACCACCGCAGGCACCGCCGAGGCGCCGGCCCCCTCGCCGTTCGGGAGCGGCGACGACCCGCTCGACCTCGAAGCGGTCGACGCCCTCGAGTTCTGGGTGGGCAACGCGAGACAGGCCGCCCACTACTACCGCACGGGATGGGGTTTCGAGCTCGTCGCCTACCTCGGGCCGGAGACGGGCGTGCGAGACCGGTGCTCCTACGTCGTTGAGCAGGGGACGCTCCGCTTCGTGCTGACCTCGTCGCTCCGGGAGGGCACAGAGATCGCCCGGCACGTCGCCCGACACGGCGACGGCGTGAGGGACATCAGCCTTCGTGTGGCCGACGCGGCGGCAGCCTTCCGCGAGGCGGTGCGCCGCGGCGCCGTGCCGGTGGCACCGCCGAGCGAGGAGAAGGACGACCACGGCGTCATCCGGCGGGCGACCATCGCCGCCTACGGCGAGACCGTCCACACCTTCGTGGAACGGCGCGATTACGACGGCGCCTTCGCCCCCGGCTTCGAGCAGCAGAGCTCGGTGCACGACCCCCTCCCTCCGGTCGGCCTGAAGGAGTTCGACCACTCGGTCGCCAACGTCGAGCTCAACCGCATGAACTTCTGGGTGGACTTCTACGAGAAGGTCCTCGGCTTCAGCCTCATCCAGGGCTTCACCGACGAGGACATCTCGACCGAGTACTCCGCCCTCATGTCGAAGGTGGTCTCCGACGGCATCGGCCGCATCAAGTTCCCGATCAACGAGCCGGCTCCCGGCAAGAAGCGGTCACAGGTCGACGAGTACCTCGACTTCTACAACGGGCCTGGGCTCCAGCACGTCGCCCTCGCCACCGACGACATCCTCGCCTCGGTGGCGGCGCTGGAGGCGCGAGGCATCGAGTTCATGAGGGTGCCGGACACGTACTACGACGACCTGCGTGAACGCTTCGCCGACCTCGATCTCGACATCGCGGCCCTGCAGCAGCACGGCATCCTCGCCGACCGCGACGACGAGGGCTACCTGCTGCAGATCTTCTCGCAGATGAACCAGGACCGCCCGACCGTCTTCTTCGAGCTGATCGAGCGGCACGGTTCGAGGGGCTTTGGGAACGGGAACTTCAAGGCGCTGTTCGTCGCCCTCGAGCGCGAGCAGGAGCGGCGCGGCAACCTCTGATGCCGCACTACCGGCGAGTCGGGGACATCCCGCGCAAGCGGCACACCCAGTTCCGTGACGGCGCGGGCGGCCTTCGCACCGAGGAGCTGATGAGCTCCAACGGCTTCTCGGAGGAGAGCGCCCTCCTCTACCACTCTCATCCGCCGATGGCGATCACCGCCGCAGAGGCGCTCGCCGGCGAGCCCGAGCGCCTCACCGCCAACCAGCCGGTGCTCCCCCGTCACTTCCGGCTCCACGAGCTGAAGACGGGCGGCGACCCGGTGCTCGGCCGCCAGCTGCTGCTCGCCAACGCCGACGTCCGGCTCTCCTACGTGGTCGCCGACGAGACGAGCCCTCTCTACCGGGACGCGACCGGTGACCAGCTCGTGTACGTCGAGTCGGGCGCGGCGACCCTCGAGAGCGTCTTCGGCCGGCTCGAGGCAGGCGAGGGCGACTACGTCGTGATCCCGACGCACACGACGCATCGCTGGGTGGTCGAGCCGGCCACGCCCGCTCGCCTCTTCACCGTCGAGGCGAGGGGGCATGTCAACGTGCCCGCCAGGTACCTCTCGACGCGGGGCCAGCTGCTCGAAGGTGCGCCCTACTCCGAGCGCGACGTGAGGGGGCCCGACGAGCCCCTCGTCGTCGCCGAGAGCCCGCACGACGGCGTCGACGTCGTGGTGCGCAGCCTCGGCGGGCTCACGCGCTACCGCTATGCCCACCATCCCTTCGACGTCGTCGGCTGGGACGGCTGCCTGTACCCGTGGGCGCTCTCCATCCACGACTTCGAGCCGGTCGTCGGACGCCTCCACCAGCCGCCACCGGTCCATCAGACCTTCGCCGGGCCGAGCTTCGTCGTCTGCTCGTTCGTGCCCCGCCTCTTCGACTTCGACCCCGAGGCTGTCCCCGTCCCCTACGCCCATGCCAACGTCGACTCCGACGAGGTGCTCTTCTACTGCGGCGGCGACTTCATGAGCCGGGCGGGGTCCGGCATCGGGCAGGGCTCGGTCTCGCTGCACCCGACCGGTTTCGTCCACGGCCCGCAGCCGGGGAGCGTGGAGCGCGCCCTCGGCAAGCCCGGGACCGACGAGCTCGCCGTCATGATCGACACCTTCCGGCCGCTCCAGCTCGGCCCAGCCGCCCTCGGCGTGGAGGACGACGCCTACCCCTGGACCTGGGCGCGCCTGCCCTGATGGTTGTGCCGTGCAGGGCGCGGGTAGTCACGCGACCTGATGGCGGTGTTGCGGCGTGTGTCCCCTTTCGAGACGAAGTCCGACGTCCGCGCGACGCCGCCTTCCCGCCGCCCGGAGGTCCGGGAGAACCACCTCGTCTGCATCGACCGTGAAGGCGCTCCCGTGCTGAGGCTGCTGCCCACTGCCTTCGGCGAGTGGCCCTACCCTGACGGCCCGAACGGCGGAGGCCTCGCCGCCGGCTGGTGACAGGCGGGCGGACGGCTCCGCCCCGGCTCCCTTCGGCAGCCCCACACGAGGGCTGGTCGCTCAAGACGACGGCGCCGGCTGCCGACAATTGTGCGGTGAGGATGCCGCCGCCACGTAGGGCGGCCCACCTCTCCGCGCACTCGGGGACTCGCCGGAGAGCGGCCGACACGCCGCCCGTCCTTGCGCGCCCCGAGGTCAGCCCTCCCGCCGCGGCGGAAGGGACGGTCAGTCCCTCCTCGGGCGCCCTCGCACGCGTGCTCGGTCCCTCGCTCTCCTACGCCGGCCTGCAGTGCCTCGTCGGCACGCTCGTCATCACCTTCGCCGTCTCGGCCGTGGCCCTCCACACGCCCCGGACCGGCAACACGTTCTGGGACGGCTGGGTCTACACCGTGGCCGAAACCGCCTGCATCGTGCCGATCCTGCTGCGCGCCCGCCGCGAGGCCGCCTTCCGGCGGGCGTGGCTCGCCATCGCCGGGGCCCTGTTGCTCAAGACCTTCGGCGACCTCGTCTTCACCTTCCACGACCAGAACCTGACGCCGCTCCCGAACCCGGCGCCGAGCGACGCGTTCCACATCCTCGCCTGTGTCCTCATGATCGGCGGCGTCACGGTCATGATGCAGTCGTCCTTCGGGCGCATCCACGCGAGCGTCCGCCTCGACGGCGCCATCGCCGGGCTCGCCCTCGCCGCCGTGGCGGCCGACCTCTGGTTCGGCCCGGTGCTCAACGTGAGTGGCCGCCCGCTCCAGGTCGTCGTCGACATGGCGTACCCCATCTGCGACGTCCTCCTCCTTGCTCTCCTCGTCTCGGGCCTCGCCCCGCGCCGCTACCGGCCGAACTGGCCCACCGCCCTGCTCATGGCCGGGGTCGCCTGGTGGGTGGCCGGCGACGTCGTCCACCTGAACGAGGTCGCGGACGGCACCTACCGCACGGGCCACTTCGTCGACGTGGCGTGGCTGCTCGGCTTCTTCCTCATCGGACTCGCCTCCTCGGTTCGTGAGCGGCGCCGGGCGGCCGGGCCGAGGACCGCCGTCAGCTCCCCGGCCGGCATCACCCTCGTCCCGGTCCTCTTCGGGCTGATCTCGCTTGCCCTCATCTCGACGTGCGTCTACCGGCAGGTCTCGGCGGTCGTGCTCATGTTCGCCGTGAGCGCCCTCGTGCTCGTGATCGTCCGGATGTGGCTCACCCTCCACGAGGTGCGTCAATCGGCCACGAACTACAAGGACGCCCGCACCGACTACCTCACCGGCCTGCCCAACCGGCGCGGCTTCCTCGAGATCGCCCAGACGACCCTCTTCTCGCACGAGGCGCTGACAGGGCTCGCCGGCATGCTGCTCATCGACCTCGACGGCTTCAAGGAGGTGAACGACGCCCTCGGCCACGCGGTGGGCGACGAACTGCTCTGCGTCGCCGCCCAGCGCTTCGAGAGCCAGCTCGCCGGGCGGGGGCTCCTCGCCCGCCTCGGCGGCGACGAGTACGCCTGCGCCATGTCCGTCGACCGGGAGTCACAGATCCTCGACATCGCGAAGGAGCTCGTCGAGACGCTCGTCGAGCCGTGCGCCCTCGACGGCTTGAGCGTGCGGGTCGGTGCCAGCATCGGCGTCGCCGTCGCCCCGCGGGGCGACACCGTCGCCGAGGAGCTCCTGCGCTGCGCCGACGTGGCCATGTACGACGCCAAGCGCACCCAGGCGCAGGTCTCGGTGTACCGCTCGAGCGCCGACCCGAACAGCCGGGAGCGCCTGGCCTTCACGAACGAGCTGCGCGACGCCATCGACGCGAGGGCCTTCACGCTCTACTACCAGCCGACCCTCGACATGCGGACGTCCCGGGTGCACGGGGTCGAGGCGCTCGTGCGTTGGCGGCACCCGACACGCGGGCTGTTGCAGCCGGACGACTTCATCCCGCTCGCCGAGCGCCACGGCCTCATCCCGCAGCTGACGCGGGCGGTCCTCGCCCAGGCCCTGGCGCAAGCCATCCGGCTCGATCGCGCAGGGCGGCCCCTCATGATGAGCGTCAACATCTCGCGCTACGACCTCATCGACGAGGGACTCGCCGAGTACGTGGCTGCCCTGCTCGCCGAGCACGACTACCCGGCCGACCGCCTCACCCTCGAGATCACCGAGTCCGCCCTCGTGGACGACCCCGCCCGGGCCGAGCGCGGGGTGAAGGAGCTCCGGAGCCTCGGGGTGCGTGTCTCGATCGACGACTTCGGCGTCGGCTACTCGTCGATGTCCCAGCTGCTCGCGCTCGCCATCGACGAGCTCAAGATCGACCGTTCCTTCGTCACCGGCCACACCTCCGACGTCCGCGCCGAGGCGATCGTCCGCTCGGCGATCGAGCTCGCCCGGGCGCTGCACCTCACGGTCGTCGCCGAGGGCATCGAACGCGAGGACGAGCTCGCCTCACTGCGGAGCTTCGGCGCCGACGTCGCCCAGGGCTACGTCATCGCCCGGCCGCTCTCGCCCCGCCAGCTCGACGCCTTCCTCGGCATCCCGCCGCGTTCGGTCGACCAGGAAGCCGAGCTGCTCCTCGCCTCGGCGGCGGACTAGCGGCATCCCTCACGCCGTCAGGCGACGGCGTGGGCCGCCGTCCAGGAGAGGAAGTCCTCGAGCGGGCGGCTGTTCATGATCCGCCCGGCCTCGACGCCGGCCTCGGCCGCCTGCTCGCAGCCGAGGTCCTGCCATTCGAGCTGGCCCGGAGCATGGGCGTCGGTGTCGACGGTGAAGACGCACCCGAGCGAGACGGCGACGTCGAGCAGGTCCCTCGGGGGGTCGCGCCGCTCCGGCCGCGAGTTGATCTCGACCGCCGTGCCGGTCCTGGCGCAGGCCCCGAACACGGCCTCCGCGTCGAAGGTCGACTGCGGCCTCCCCCGCCCGACGATCAAGCGCCCCGTGCAGTGGCCGAGCACGTCGACGTGCGGGCTCTCGACCGCCCGCAGCATCCGCTCTGTCATCTGGGCCGACTCCATGCGCAGCTTCGAGTGGACGCTGGCGACGACGACGTCGAGGCCGGCGAGCAGCTCCTCGTCCTGGTCGAGCGACCCGTCCTCGAGGATGTCCACCTCGATGCCGGTCAGGATGCGAAACGGCGCCATCTCCTCGTTCAGCGCCGCCACCACCTCGAGCTGCCGCAAGAGCCGTTCGGTGTCGAGTCCGTGCGCCACCGTGAGCCGGGGGCTGTGGTCCGTGAGCGCCCAGTAGTCGTGTCCAAGGGCTCGGGCGGCGCTCGCCATCTCCTCGATCGGGCTGCCTCCGTCCGACCAGTCGGAGTGGGAGTGGCAGTCGCCCCGAAGGGACCTCCTGAGGGCCGCCGCCCCCTCGCCGAGCGCGGCGGCCTCGCTCTCCCCTGCGGCGTCCGACTCGAGCTCGGCGAGGTAGGAAGGCACCCGTCCCTCGAGTGCCTCGGCGATGACCCTCGCCGTGGTGGCGCCGACCCCGGGAAGGTCCGTGAGGCGCCCTCGCCGGGCCAGCTCCTCGAGCCGATCGCGGTCCGTCGCGTCGATCGTCGAGGCCGCCCTGCGGAACGCACGCACCTTGTAGCTCTCGGCCCGCTGACGTTCGAGAAGGTAGGCGACGCGGCGCAGGGCGTCGGCGGGGGCGACCGGGAGGTCCATCGGGGCCGGAGACTACCGACGCCGGGCCGGGGGGTACGGTCCCGTGATGCCGTCGAGGAGCCGTCCGAGAGTCCCGGCCACCCGCGCCGCTCCGAGGTCCCGCGACCTCGCCAGCCTGAGCGCCGAGGCCGCCGGCTGCCGGGCGTGTCCCCTCTGGCAGCGGGCCACGCAGACCGTCTTCGGCGCCGGACCGCCGGACGCCTCGCTCATGCTCGTCGGCGAGCAGCCGGGCGACCACGAGGACCGCGAGGGGGCACCGTTCGTGGGCCCGGCGGGACACCTGCTCGACCGGGCTCTCGCCGACGCCGGCATCGACCGTGGCGCCACCTACATGACCAACGCCGTCAAGCACTTCAAGTGGGAGGAACGCGGCAAGCGCCGCCTGCACAAGAGACCGACGCGCTCCGAGCTCCTCGCCTGCGCTCCGTGGCTCGAGGCCGAGCTCGCCGTCGTGCAGCCGTCGCTCGTCGTCCTCCTCGGTGCCACCGCCGTCGAGGCGCTCCTCGGCCCGGGCGTGACCGTCGGCGCCCGTCGGGGAGAGCCCGTCGAGACCGCCTCGGGCCGCCTCGCACTCGCGACGGTCCATCCCTCTTCGATCCTGCGGGCGAAGGACGAGGACCGCGCCCGCCACTACGACGCCTTCGTGGCCGACCTTCGCGTCGCCGCCTCGGTGGCGGCCGCCTCGTAGCGGCCTGCCGGCGGCCTCACTTCGGAGGGGTGGGGCGCCCCAGCTGCGCCTGGCGCCGGTCAGCGAGCCGCCACGAGGAGGGCGACGTCGTCGGTCCCTTCCACGTGGCCGAGCATCCCCGACAGGATGTGGTCGGCGGTCCCCTCGGCGTCCTTCTGAGGCGAGGACTCCACCACCGAGACGAGTCGACGGAACGACACGTCCCAGTCCACCGCCCGGTGCTCGACGAGGCCGTCGGTGAACATCACGAGCAGCCCGCCCTCGAAGCGGGCGCGAAGGCTGCGGCGATCGTGCCTCGTGGTGAGGATTCCGATCGGAGGGTCCACCGGTACCTCGATCGCTGCGGCGATCCCCTTGTCGGTGAGGATCGGCAGGGGGTGGCCGGCCGATGCGACCTCGAGCTCGCCGGAGGTGAGGTCGAGAACGGCGACGACGATCGTGGCCATCCGCTCGGTCGAGCTGGCGGCCGCGACGCGGTCGAGGCGGGTGAGCGCCTCAGCGGGATCGGACGTCTCGAGCAGGATGGTAGCCAGCGCATGTCGCAGGCGGCCCATCTCGACGGCGGCCTCGAGGTCGTGGCCCTCGATGTCGCCGACGACGAGCGCCGCCTTGCCCTCGAGCGACACCACGTCGTACCAGTCCCCGCCCACCCGGTTGTAGTCGGCGGCCGGGAGGTAGCGGGCTGCCAGCTGCAGGCCGGCGAGGTCGGGCAGCCGCCCCGGCAGGAGGCTTCGCTGCAGCGTGAGCGCTGCGACGTGGTCCCGCTCGTGGCGCCGGGCCCGCCCGACGACGGAGGCGACCTGGGAGGCGAGCTGCTCGGCCGAGACGACGTCCTCGGAGCCGAAGCGGCGCCCCGACCCCGCAGAGACGAGCGTGACGCTGCCGAGCACCTCGCCGTCGACGACGAGGGGCACGATGACGTAGGACTCGAAACCCAGCGCCTTCACCACCTGGAAGTGCCGCTCGCCCCGGGTCGTGGCGCGCAGGAAGTCGTCGGACATCTCGGCGGACCACCTCGATCCACCGCCGCGGACCACCTCGACGATCGGGTGCAGCCCATCGGGATCGGGTGGGAAGGCGTCGCGCAGCTCCCGTGCCAGCTCGCGCTTCGCCGGATCGACGTGGCGGGCGGCCATGCGGCGGAGCAGCCCTGACTCGTCCACGACGTCGATGAGGCAGAGGTCCGCCAGGTCGGGGACGGCTACCTCGGCCAGCCGGTCGAGCGTCTCGCCGTAGTCGGCCGCCTCGGCGAGCACCCGGCTCGCCCGGAGCAGGAAGTCCTGGATCCTCCGTGCCCGCTCGACGTCGCGCAGCAACTGCTCGCGCTCGGCCGTCCTCAAGATGGCACTCAACAGCTCACCGATCGGCCGACCGGCAGCACCCACGAGGTCCGACACCTCGGGCTCGGAGAGATGCCGCCGCGCACCGAGCAGCTCCACGACGCCGACGATGGAGTCGCCCGAACGTACCGGGAACACGACGGCGCTCACGAGCCCCGCCGCGGCCGCGGGGCCGTCCGCGAAGCGCTCGTCCTCGCGCAGGTCGGGGACCCAGAGCGGCTCTCCGCTCTGGAGCACGTGAGGCGGCAGCGTGGTTCCCGACTCGGGCCGGGCTCGCTCGCGCAGGACCCCGGCGGGGTCCGCCCGGGGATCCGTCCAGACGTGCTGACGGACGAGCCTCCCCCCGGGTTCGAGCGCCCACAGGCTCACCGTCTCCCAGCCGAGCTCGGTGCCGAGCACCTCGAGCACCCCCTCGGCCGCGTGGGCCCCTGCAGGCAAGCCGGCCATCCGGTCGAAGAGCAGCTTGGTGAGCGAGGCCCAGCGCGACAGCTGCTCCTGGCCGGCCGGGTGCCTGAGGACGACGACGACGGGGAGGCCGTCGCCGAGCGGGTTCACCGTCGCCTCGAGGCGGACCCGGCCGCCGTCGCCGGTCACCCAGTCGAGAACAAGCGGACCGCTCGCCCCCTTCGAGCCCGCGCGACCGGCTCCGAGCTGCTCGACCCCGTCGGCGAGCAGCTCCGCGCCGGTCGTCTCGAGCAGGCGCTCCGGACCACTGCCGAGCAGGGTGCCGGCGGCCGGGTTGGCGTAGAGGACACGACCGGCGCCGGACAGAGCAAGGACGCCTTCGTCGAGCACGTCGAAGACCGCTCTCACCTCAGGAGAGGGCCACGTCGCGGCGGGGTCGGCGGCTCGGGCGGCCACGGACGGGACGTTATCTGCGGCCCCGGCGGATGCCACATCGACAGCAGGCCGCGGCACGCCGGCACCCCGTGCGCGGCACGCCGGCACCCCGTGCGCGGCGCGCCGGCGCGCCCGAGCGGGCACGGAGGCCCGAGCGGTCCACGAGGCTGACACACCCCCCGGGTAGGTTGGCGCCCGGCCGAGACAGAGAACCCGAAGGAGGAACCATGGCCACCAAGCGCTCCTCCTCGACGCCGTCGCCTTCACAGGGGCCCGGGGTCCATCACCAGCCGGTCGCTCCGCTGCTCGCCTCGGCGGACGAGCTGCCGGAGGTCGAGGTGCGCCTCTCGACGCGGCGCAAGAAGTCCGCTGTAGCCTTCTTCGAGCACGGCAAGATCGTCGTCGTCGTGCCGTCCCGCCTCTCGCACGCCGACCGCGAGGAGCTCGTGGGTCGACTCACCCGCCGGTTGCTGAAGCGCCGGACGGGCGGGGTGGGATCGGGCGACGACGCCCTCGAGCGCCGGGCGGCTGAGCTCGCCGCCCGCTACTTCGGAGAGGTCCGGCCGACCTCGGTCCGCTGGGTGACGAACCAGCGGACCCGGTGGGCGTCGTGCACGCCTGCCACGGGGCAGATCCGCGTCTCGCACCGCCTCGCCGTCGTGCCGGGCTGGGTGCTCGACGCCGTGCTCGTGCACGAGCTGGCACACCTCATCGAGCCGTCCCACTCCAAGCTCTTCAAGGCGCTCGAGAGCGTCTATCCCCGACGAGCCGACGCCGAGGTGTTCCTCTCCGGGTACCAGCTCGGACTTGGCGCAGCGCCCGGAGGCGAGGGGCAGGGGCAGCTCTTCTCGCCGGGAGGCGGGCTCTGCGGCGCAGAGTCCGACGAGGAGCTGGGCGAGCCCCCCGTTCCTTCGGGCGAGATGCTCTCGGGGGCGGGCCGCTAGAGCTCGGTGCGGGCGAGAGCGACCGTCCGCCCGCCCGGGGGGACTGTCCGGCCGCCCGGGGCGAGAGTCCCCCCGCCACGGACGACCTCGTCGGATCCCCCGGCGCGAGCACGGGCGGTTCCCGACAGGGCCGGCGCGGCCTCTTCGTCTCTGCCGGCGCGGCGGGGAGCGTCTTTGACGGTCCGCCCTTCGGCGCTGGGCGCGTCGCCCTCGCCCGTCACGCCGCCGAGGTTGCGCGAGTGGTGCGACAGCACCACGAGCGTCAGCGTGGCGAGGCCCGTCACGAGCCAGTAGGAGACCGCCCGGAAGGCGATCACGCCGACGATGGCGTGCCCGAGAGGCATCCCGGTGAGGGCGAGGGCTCCCACGAGGCCGCCCTCGACGACGCCGACGCCCGCTGGCAGTGGGAGGACGGCGCCAAGCACCTGGGAGGCCGTGAAGGCGAACAGCAGCGCGTGCAGCGGCGCCGTGAAGCCGACGAGCTCGAAGACGGCGACGAGAGTCATCCATTGGAGGATCCAGCTCACCGCCGAGAGCCCGAGCACGGCGGTGCCGCTGATCACGCCCGCTCGCCACCCGGCGAGCTCGGCACAGGTGGCGCTGAAGCGGTGGAGCAGCCTGAACACGAGGCCGCGGTGCCCGTGGCCTGCCAGCCACCGCTCGATCGCCGGCACCCTGTGGGCTCCCCTCACGAAGCCCGCCGCCCCGAGGACGAGCGCGAAGCCCGAGCCGACGAGGACGGGGACCGGACCGACCCCGACGGCGCCACAACCGATGAGGAGCAGCCCGAGGGCGGTGACCGCGAGGGCGAAGTTCGCCGCCACCACGCTCCACAGCCCGGCGCACTGGTCGATCCCGCGCCGCCGGAACTGGTCGAGCAACCAGCCGCTCGCTGGGACGGTGCCCACAGGGATGAGCCCGACGAGACCGCTCGAGGCGAACACGAGCAGGCTCGCAGCGCCGGTTCCGAGGCGTGCCCCGGCGCGGCGCAGGAGGATCCGGTAGATGAGCCCGAGCACGACGAAGGTGGCGCTCTCGAGGCCGAGCCCGGCGAAGAGCCACTCCACACGGCGCGAATCGATGTGGCGGAAGGCCATCGTGAAGCTGCCCGCCGCGTTCGGGGCCTTCACCCCGAGGAGCACGAGGGCCACGAGCACGACTCCGGCGAGGAGCAGATTCCGTGCGTTGCGCGAGAGTCGGTGCACGAGCCGGGCGAGCCGGCCGCCCGCCGGAAGAGACGCCCGGAGGCGGCCGAGCCCGGAAGGGGGGCGGTCACGTGAGGGGGCGGCCGATGCAGAATCGGACCGTGGCGAAAGATCGTCTGTCATCGGGCTCCGCAGGGACATACCCACCCCCCGGCGGACGACTCCCGGCCGAGCGGCTCCTCGTGAGCGCCGCCGATCTGCGTCAGGAACTTGAAGAGGGAGGACCGCTCACCGTCCTCGACGTCCGGTGGCGCCTCGGCGGACCGCCCGCCCTGTCGGACTACCGGACCGGCCACATCCCGAGCGCCGCCTTCGTCGACCTCGACGAGGACCTCGCCGGCCCGGTCCGGCCACCCGGCGGCCCCGGCGGGCAAGGGCCGCCCGGGCAGGTGCACCCGGCGAAGCCAGGGCAGCCGGCGCGGCCGACGGGCCGCCACCCCATGCCGGACGCCGCCAGCTTCGGCGAGGCGATGCGGCGTGCCGGCGTGCGGGCCGGCGTGCGGGTCGTCTGCTACGACGACAGGGACTCGACGACCGCCGCACGCTGCTGGTGGCTCCTCACGTACTTCGGCCACCCGAGCACATCCGTGCTCGACGGCGGCTTGGCGGCCTGGCTCGAGGCGTCCGGGCCGCTCGAGCCCGGCGACGGCTCGCCGGACCGGGGCGACTTCGTGCCCGAGCCGGGCCACCTCCCACTTCTCGTCGCCGACGATGCCGCCCGGCTGGCGGCGGCGGGGGTGCTCCTCGACGCGAGGAGCCCGGAGCGCTACCGGGGCGAGTCCGAGCCGGTCGACCGGGTGGCTGGCCACATCCCCGGCGCCGTGTCGGCTCCGACGGCCGACAACGTGGACTCCGGTGGGCGGTTCCTGCCGCCCGAGGAGCTGGCGGCCCGCTTCGCCGGCCTCGGCGTGCGTCCGGGCGTGCCGGTCGGGGCGTACTGCGGCTCGGGGGTGACCGCCGCTCACGAGGTGCTCGCCCTCGAGCTGGCGGGACTCGCGGGCGCAGGCCTCTACGTCGGATCCTGGAGCGAATGGTCCGAGACCCCGGGCCGTCCCGTGGCGACCGGCCCGGAGGCCGCCGGGCGCGGGAGCTGACCGCCGTCGGGCCGCTCCCGGTTGCCGCGACAACCTGCCGGGTAACCCGCTGAGCAGGATGAACCTTGCTGCCGCCGTCCCGCTCTCACTCCTCGCGTCCCTGTTCTTCTCCGTCTCGTCGGTGCTGCAGCAGCAGGTCGCCCGGCGGGCGCCCGAGTCGGAGTCGCTCAGCGTCCGGCTGCTCCTCGACCTCGTCCGAAAGCCCGCCTGGGTCGCCGGCATCCTCTTCGCCATCGCCGCCTTCGTCTGTCAGGCGGTCGCCCTCGCGTTCGGCCCGGTCGCCGTCGTCGAGCCGCTCATCTGCCTCGAGCTCGTCTTCGCCCTCCCCCTCGCCGCCTGGATGCGCCGGCGGAGGGAGGACGGCGACGAGCAGCTCCCACGGCACCTCGGCCCTCGAGAATGGCTCGGGGCGGGCTGCGTCGCGGGCGGTGTCGCCTCCTTCCTCGCCTCCTCGGCGCCGAGCGGGGGGCGGCCCGAACCGTCGCTCGTCACCTGGGGCGAGGTCGCCCTCCCGGCCCTTCTCCTCGCAGCGAGCGGCCTCGTCCTCGCCCGCGGCCCCGAGACGCCGCGGCGGGCGATGCTCCTCGCCGGGTCCGCGGGCGTCTGCTTCTCGCTCCTCGCCCTCGTCACCCAGAGCTTCGTCGCGCTCATCTCGACGGGCGGCCTCGACGGCGCCCTCGCCAGCTGGCAGCCCTACATCCTTCTCTGTCTCGGCGCGACCGGCTTCACGATCGCCCAGAGCGCCTTCCAGTCCGCTCCGCTCGCCGTCTCGCTGCCTGTCATCGACTCGGTCGAGCCGACCGTGGCCGTCGTGCTGGCGGGCTTCGCCTTCGGCCAGCGGCTCGACACTGCCGCGGCGGCGGTGGCCGTCGAGGTGGGCGGGGCGTTGCTCGCCGTGGCGGGCATCTGGCTGCTCGGCCGCTCGCCGCTCGTGCTGTCCATCTACGAGCAGCAGCAGGCGCGAAAGGAACGCACCGGGCCGCCTACGATCTCGCCCGTTGCCGCCGAGACGACGCGCTGACGAGCACCCCGCCGGCACCGTCGGGACGGAGGAGGACCATGCCGTACAACCGGACCGGGCGACTCGTCCACGACGCCGACGCCCATCTGATGGAGACGCCCAACTGGCTGCGCGACCACGCCGACCCGGCGGTGCGCGAGCGCATCCCGCCGCTTCGCTACCCGGGCGGTAACGAACTCCGCCAGACGGGCGACGTCTTCGAGCAGCAGCGGGACCTCGAGGCCGCCTTCGACCGCCTCGCCGCCCGTCACCGCTCCGCCGAGTACCGGTCGGACGAGGAGGCCGAGATCATGTCTCGGAAGAACTTCGCCGCCACGGGCTCCTTCCTCCCCGAGGACCGGCCCCGCGCCCTCGACCTCCTCGGATTCTCGAGCCAGCTGATCTTCAACACCTTCCACAACAGCCGGCTGTACGCCTGGGAGCGCTCCGGCGACGTCGAGCTCGCCTACGGCGCCGCCGAGGCCCACAACCGCGGCATCCTCGAGTTCTGCTCGGCCGACCCGCGCCTCCTCCCGACGTGGTACGTGCCCCTCGCCGACTTCGATCGGGCGGCCGACTCGGCCCGCCGAGGCGTCGAGGCCGGGGCGGCCGCCCTGCTCGTGGCGTCGGGCTGCCCGGCCGGCCACTCGCCGAGCCACGTCGCCCTCGATCCGGTGTGGGGGGCGGCCGAGGAGGCGGGCGTGCCGGTCGTCTTCCACGTCGGAGGCACCGGCGCGGTCATCGACCCCGACTACTTCGCCAACGGCCTCCCGGTCCCGCCCGACTTCCACGGCGGCGAGGAGAACTTCCGCTCGGTCGACTACATGGGCATCCCGGTCGCACCGGCGCAGACGCTCGCCACCATGATCTTCGACGGAGTGCTGGAGCGTTTCCCCGCCCTCCGCCTCGGCGTCATCGAGCAGGGGGCGGTGTGGGTGCCGTCGTGGACGCGCCAGATGGAGTCCGCCTTCGAGGCGTTCGCCCGCCACGAGGAGCGCCTGCGCGCCCTGTCGCTGCGGCCGAGCGAGTACGTCCGGCGACAGGTCCGCTTCACGCCCTACCCGACCGAGGACGTCGGCTGGATCATCTCCCAGTCGTGGCCGGAGATCTGCATGTTCTCGTCGGACTACCCCCACGTCGAGGGAGGCCGCAAGCCGATCGAGCGCTTCGAGGCCTCGATCGCCGGGTTGCCCGAGGAGGTCCAGGAGCGCTTCTGGTCGGCCAACTTCGCCGATCTCATGGGAAGGCGGCTCGCCGAGCGGTTGGCGGCGGCGTAAGCGCCGTGACGAAGAGCGTGCTCGTGACGGGCGCCTCCGCCGGCATCGGCAGGGCGACGGCCGATCTCCTGGCGGCGCACGGATGGTCGGTCACCGGTGGCAGCCGCCGTGGCACCGGCGGCGAGTCGTCGTCGTGGACCGGGGTCCACCTCGACGTGGACGACGACGCCTCGGTCGCCGACGCCGTGGCCGACGCCGCCGGCAGGAACGGCGGCCGCCTCGACGCGCTCGTCGCCTGCGCAGGCTGGGGCCTCGCCGGCCCGGCGGAGCAGACCTCGGTCGAGGACGGGAAGGCGCAGTTCGAGACGAACTTCTGGGGCGTCCACCGCTGCGTGGCAGCGGCGCTCCCGCTCATGCGGCACCAGGGCAGAGGCCGCATCGTCGTCGTCGGCTCGATCGGCGGCGTCATCGCCATCCCCTTCCAGGCCTTCTACAGCGCCTCGAAGTTCGCGCTCGAGGGCTACGCCGAGGCGCTCGCGTGGGAGGTGGCGCCGTTCGGCGTCGAGGTGACGATCGTCCAGCCGGGCAACGTGCGGACCGAGTTCACCTCGGCCCGGCGCGACGTCGCCCCGCCCGAGGGGGAGGACGACCCCTACAGCGAGCGGGTCGCCAAGGCCATCTCGGTGATGGAGCGCGACGAGCAGGCGGGAGCCTCCCCGAACGCCGTCGCCCGCACGATCGAACGGGTCCTCGGCGCCTCGAAGCCGCCGCGGCGAGTCTCGGTCGGCAAGCCGCTCGAGCGGGCCGGCGTCGTGGCGAAGCGCCTCCTCCCCTTCTCGGTCTTCGAGAAGGCGGCAAAGGGCGCCCTCGGCGTCTGACGTCGGCGACGGGACGGTCCTGTGGACGTGCTCGTGCTCGGGGGGACCCACCACGTCGGCCGCGCCGTCGTCGAGGAGGCGCTCGCCCGCGGCGACTCGGTGACGACCCTCAACCGCGGCGAGAGCGGCCGCGACGCCGCCGGCGCCGAAACCCTCCGGGCAGATCGCCGGGAGCCGGGCGCCATGGCGGCCGCCCTCGGGTCGAGGCGGACCTTCGACCTCGTGGTCGACACGTGGAGCCGGGCCCCCGACGCCGTGCTGGAGGCCGCCCGCCTGCTCTCGGGGCGGGTGGGCACCTTCGCCTACGTCTCGAGCCGGTCCGTCTACACCTGGCCCATCCCGGTCGGCCTCGACGAGGACGGGCCGGTGGTCGACGGCGACCCGGCCTCGGACGACGGCAGCGACTACGCCGCCGCCAAGCGGGGCGGCGAGCTCGCCGCCCTCGACGTCTTCGGCGAGCGGGCGCTCGTCGCGCGGCCGGGGCTGATCCTCGGCCCCTACGAGCTCGTGGGGAGGCTGCCGTGGTGGTTGCGGCGCATCGAGCGCGGCGGGCGCGTCCTTGCTCCCGGACCGAAGGACCGCGGGCTCCAGTACGTCGACGGTCGGGACCTCGCCACCTTCCTCCTCCAGTCGGGGCAGGCCGGGCGGCACGGGATGTTCGACACGGTGAGCGAGCCGGGGCACGCCACGATGGGCGAGCTGCTCGAGGCGGCGGCCGCAGTGACGGGCGCCGAAGCGGGAGGTCGGGCGGAGCTCGTCTGGGTCAGCCCGGCGCTCCTCGCCGAGGCGGGACTCGCGCCCTGGACGGAGCTCCCGATCTGGGTCCCGCCCGACGGTGAGCTCGCCGGGCTCCACGGCGGGAACACGAGCAAGGCGCTCGCGGCGGGCCTCACCTGCCGGCCCGTGCGGGAGACCGTGGCCGACACGTGGGCCTGGCTCGAGGCCGAGGGGGACCCGCCGACGCTCTCGAACGGCAGCGTGGGCCTCGACCCGGTGAAGGAGGCCGAGGCGCTCGACCGCCTCGGATCGGGCGAAGGCGCCTAGCGTCCCTCAGCGACAGCTCCCCTACAACGAACCCGGCCACCTCCGGCGCACCCGGCAGCGAGAAGGGACCTGGCGCCGCGGCGCGTCGCTCGGTGGGAAGGGGCACCATGCGGGCTCCTTCTCACCACGCGACGCGACAGAGGGCGCGAGATGACCCCGAACGTTGGCGGTCGCGCACCCGCGGGGGCGCCTCACCCCCGGGCGGTCGAAGGTGGTGAGCTGCACGGTGGCGCCCGCCTCGCCGAGCGCCAGGGCGCCCCCGTCACGAGCGCCACCCGCCCGGCCGGCGTCATCTCGCCTCCTAATGAACCTCTTCCACGGCGAACTCGGGGCAGTTGGCGACGGCGAGCCGGGCCTTCTCCTCGAGGTCCGGCGGGACCTCGCCGCCGTTGAGGGCGGTCGACACGCCGTAGTCGTCGACCTCAAACAGCTCGGGTGCGAGCCCGTAGCAGCGGGCATGGCCCTGGCAGCGACCCGGGTCGACCCGGATCCTCACGGGAAGACCACCGGCAAGAGCCGCGGCCCGCGCACCTGGCCGCCCGCCCAGCGCACCTCGGCACCAGGTGCGAGGCGGAAGTCAGGGATGCGGGCGAGCCACTCCTCGAGCGCCACCCGAAGCTCCATCCTCGCGAGGTTGGAACCGGCGCAGCGGTGGATCCCCGAGCCGAAGGCGACGTGGCGGTTGACGGCGCGGTCGAGCACCACCTCGTCGGCGGCCTCGAAGACCTCCGGGTCCCGGTTGGCGGCAGGGAAGTTCATGAGCACCCGGTCCCCCGCCTTCATGGGGCAGCCGGCGAACTCGACGTCCTCGGTGACGACCCGCGCCATGGTGACTGGCGAGTACGCCCTCAGCAGCTCCTCGACGGCGGTCGCCATCAGCTCCGGCTCGGCGGAGAGCCGCCTGCGGTCCTCCTCGTGGGTCGCGAGGTGCCAGAGCGAGGAGCCGATGGCGCTCCACGTCGTGTCGACCCCGGCGATGAGCACGAGGGCGGCGGTCCCGAGGACGATCGAGTCCTCGACCGGGGTGCCGTCGACGTCGGCGTGGAGGAGGAACGAGAGGAGGTCGTCGCCTGGCGAGCTGCGCCGCTGCTCGAGCTCGGTGAGGAAGTAGCCGATGAGCGACTCCATCCCGGCGCGGCGGCGGGGCTGGTCCTCTGCGAACTCGAGCACGTCGCGCACCCACCCGGTGAAGGTGTCCGCCAGCTCGGGCTTCACGCCGAGGATGTGGGCGATCACCCGGACCGGGATCTGCTGGGCGTAGTCCGCCGCGGCGTCGGCCGCACCCGCAGCCGCGAAGCCGTCGACGAGGCGCCGGCACAGCGAGCGGGTGAGGCCCTCGTACTCCGCAACCCGCCTGTGCGAGAACCACGGCAGCAGGAGGCGCCGCGTCCAGGTGTGCAGCGGCGGGTCCGACGAGATCGGCGGCAGGCCGTACGGGAGCACGACGTCGTCCTCCGCCACCTCCTCGAGCGGGATGACCGAGACGATGCGCGAGCTGAAGTGGCCGACGTCGTGCGCGAGCGCCGTCACGTCCTCGTAGCGGGTCGGCAGCCAGTTGCTGCCGCGCCGGTCGGTGTGGGCGACCGGGCAGCGGGACCGCAGCTCGTCCCAGATCGGGAACGGGTGCTCCACGTACTCGGGGGCGAGCACGTCGAAGTCGGTCGCCCAGTCGGTCACCGGACCGCGCACCTGAGACATGTGACACTCCAACTGACGACGACACCGCGGCGACCCCGACGGGCCGCCTGCGGGACGGTAGCGTACCGGTGTCCGCTCGCGGTGGCCCGGCGGCCGGGCGGCAGGAGACCGGCGGGGGAAGGGGAGACGCCGTGCGGAGCATCTCGGAGGCCGACATCGAGGCCATCGTCTCGACCGGACGCTCGGAGCGCGGCGTCGTGCACGACGTCGCGGCGGGCGGCGACGCCCGGTTCACCTGGGACTACGACCGGAGCCGCCAGGCGCTCTCACGCCTGTACGAGAAGGCCAAGACCTCCCAGTGGAACGCCACGACGGACCTGCCGTGGGAGACCGACGTCGACCAGGAGGCGCTGGCGGCGCGGGCGCTCGAGAACCGCAGGACCCAGCGCTTCCGCAGCCTGGCCGACCGCTACGGCTCGGAGCTCGCCAAGTGGTCGGAGAAGGACTGGCTGCGCTTCCAGATCGAGCAGCAGAACGCCATGCTGTCGCAGTTCCTCCACGGCGAGCAGGGGGCGCTCCTCTGCACGGCCAAGATCGTCGAGCAGGTCCCCTGGATCGACGGGAAGTACTACGCCGCCACCCAGGTGATGGACGAGGCGCGCCACGTCGAGGTCTTCCAGCGCTACTCGGACGAGAAGCTCTCGGGGCACCACCCCATCAACCCTCACCTCGGCCGGCTCCTCGACACGATCCTCGAGGACGAGCGCTGGGACATCACCTACCTCGGCATGCAGATCATGGTCGAGGGCCTGGCGCTCGCCGCCTTCGGCTTCATGCACCAGGTGACCGCCGAGCCGCTTTTGAAGAAGCTCCTCCGCTACGTCATGAGCGACGAGGCACGCCACGTCGCCTTCGGGGTCCTCTCGCTCACCGAGCTCTACTCGGGGCTGTCGGCGAAGGAGCTCTTCGAACGCCAGGAGTTCGCCCTCGAGGCGACGCTCGCGCTGCGGGCCCGCTGGTTCCACACCGACGTGTGGGAGCGGCTCGGGGTCGACCCGCGCCCGATCGTGCGCATGCTCGTCGAGGAGCCGGGCGAGGAGGAGCAGATGTTCTCGGCCATGCTCTTCTCGAAGATCGTCCCCAACTGCAAGAAGCTCGGCCTGCTCGACGCCAACGACGGATGGCTCCGGCACCGTTTCGAGGAGATCGGCATCATCCAGTTCGAGGACTGGGTGGACACCGGCGAGGAGTACGCCACCCTCGACGAGGTCGCTCGCGACCGCGAGGCCCCGATGGCGTCCGACGAGGCCCGGGCCGTCTAAGGACTGCGCAGCTCCACCACCATCCGGGTGCCGCCTTCGCCCGAGACGGGCGACTCGGCGCGCACGGTGCCGCCCATGGCGTCGACCAGCTCCGCCACGATCGAGAGCCCGAGCCCCGAGCCGCGCCGCGCAGCCGAGCCACGCCCGTTGCCGCGGTAGAAGCGCTCGAACACGCGGGGGAGGTCGCCGGCCGGGATGCCCGGCCCGTCGTCCACGACGGCGAGGGCGACCGAGGCCGGGCGGGAGGGACCCGGCTCGGTCTCGGAGAGGGACAACGCCACCGACGTGCGGGCGAACGAGACGGCGTTCTCGAGCAGGTTGGCGAGCACCTGGGCAAGCCGGTCGCGGTCGGCCAGCACGACGGCCCGGCCGCCCTCCCCCGACGGTCCCGCCAGGCTGATCCCGCGGCGCGCCGCCTCCGGCCCGAGGGCCTCGAGCACCTCGCCCGCCACCTCGTCGGCGGGGACCGCCGCGAGGGTGAGCGAGAGCCGCCGGGCGTCGAGCTTGGCGAGGTCGAGGAGGTCGCCGACGAGCCGCTCGAGGCGGCGCGCCTCGAGGCCGATGACCCGGGCCGCCTCGGAGGGCGAGTCGGCCACCCCCTCCTCGATCGCCTCGGCGTAGCCGCCGATCGACGTGAGGGGCGTGCGCAGGTCGTGGGCGACCGAGAGGAGGAGCTGGCGCTCCCGCTCCCGTGACCCCTCGAGGCTCTCGGCCATGCGGTTCACGGACTCGCCGAGCGAGGCGAGCTCCTTCACCTCCCCGGGCCGCACGGCCACGCGGGCCGAGAGCTCGCCGTCGGCCACCCGGGCGGTCGCGTCGCGGACGGCGAGGATCGGCCGGGTGATGCGGCGCGAGAGCCAGGAGGCCATCCCGGCTGCGACGACGAGCACCCCGCCCCCGACGAGCAGCAGGTAGGCCCAGCTCGAGAACAGGCCGCCGACGCTCCGGGTGAGGAGCACCGCCACACGCGCCCCGGAGAGGAGCGAGGCGAGGCGCCGGCTGAGGGCGATCGGCTGCACGACGTAGACGTCGCCCGCCGCCGAGCCGGTCACGACGTCGCCTGCGAGGAGCGCCCGTGGCTCGAGGTCGGCCGCCACGAAGCCGGCCGGAAGCCGCGTGCGGAGGGCGCCGTCCGGCCCGACGAGCACGAGGCGGGCGTCGTCGAGCCGCAACAGCCGCCGCACGAGGGGCAGCACCCTCGGCCGCTCGATCTGCACTGCAGCCCCGGCGAGCACCCCCGCCTGCTGGCGGAGCTGGGAGACGGCGGCGTGCTCGGCGGAGAGCCGGGCGACGAGGAGCCCGCCGGCGCCGACGAGGACGAGGGCGCCCGCCACGAGGCCGACGAGCGCGGCGGTGAGGCGGCGGCGCACGTCAGTCGAGGCGGTACCCGAAGCCGCGCACCGTGAGGAGGGCGAGCGCCGCACCGAGCTTCTTGCGCAGCTGGGCGACGTGCACGTCGACGGTCCGCTCGTCCCCGAACCAGTCGCTCCCCCAGACCCCGTCGAGCAGCTGCTGGCGCGACAGCACGAAACCCCGATGGTTGGCGAGGAACACCAGCAGGTCGAACTCCCTCGTCGTGAGCTCGACAGGAGTGCCCGCCACCCGGACCTCGCGGCGCGCCCGGTCGACGACGAGACCGTCGAGCTCGATGGGCGGTGCCGAGCCCGCCGCCCCGCCCGCCGCGCCGGTCCGGCGCAGGACCGCCTTCACCCTGGCGACGAGCTCGCGGGGCGAGAAGGGCTTCGTGACGTAGTCGTCGGCTCCGAGCTCGAGGCCGAGCACCCGGTCGATCTCCTCTCCCTGGGCTGTGAGGAAGACGACCGGCGTGTCACCCTCGGCGCGGATGGCGCGGCACACGGCGAAGCCGTCGAGCTCGCCCGGCAGCCCCACGTCGAGCAGCACGAGACGCGGGCGCTCCTTCCGGACGAGCTCGAGGCCGTGGCGGCCGTTCGGCGCCCGCAGCACGCGGAACCCCTCCTTGCGCAGGTAGAGCTCGACGAGCTCGGCGATGTGCGGGTCGTCCTCGACGAGGACGACCGTCCCCGACCGCGGCGGCGCTTCCACGGTCACAGCCTCGCGCCCCTGCTGCCGGCCGGACGGGACCGGCCGGCAGGCGTGACCCGCTCAGGCAGTGGCCGAGGAGGAGGGCTTCGGCGGCAGCGAGGCGACGTCGACGGCGTCCCCACCCGACTGGACGAGCAGCACCCGGTCGCCCGACCCGAGCTTCGACTCGGGCAGCCCGAAGAAGTGGGTCGACCCGGTGATCGTCGCCGAGACGGTGGTGCCGTCCCGCCGGGTGATCTCGATCGTCGTCGAGCTCACGTTCGTGAGCTTCCCCTTGTCGATGTCGACGGTGATCTCGCCCTTCTTCGGCGTGTCGACGAGGAACTCGGCGTGCTCGCTGTGGCGGACGAGCTGCCGCAGCTGGGCGCGGAGCTCCCGACGCTCGCGGCGCCCGAGGGCGGCATCTGCCGCCGAGGCGGCGACGGCCGAGTCGTCGTGGACGACGAGCGACGACGTCGTGCTCGACGCGGCGGCCGTCCCCGAGCCGGCGAGGGCTGCCGCCGTGCCGGCGCCTCCGCCGGCGAGGGCGAGCGCCAGCACCCCGGTTCCCACCATCCTGGTTCGCTTGTTCATGTGGGCCTCACTCTCCTGGCGACGGCCCGAGCGGCCGTCTCTCCTGTCATTGAACGCCGCGGACGTGAGAGGCCCGTGAGGTCGATGTGAGCGAATTGTGAAGGAGACGCGGCGACCGGCGCGGTCGACACCCTCTCAGCCCCGGCTGATCGCCTCCACCTCGTCGGGCTCGAGCCGGAGCGACGATGCCTCGAGGTTGGAGGCGAGGTGGTCGACCGAGCTCGTGCCCGGGATCGGGAGGATACGCGGCGAGCGGGCGAGCAGCCAGGCGAGGACGACCTGGTGGGGTCCGGTGCCCAGTCGCTCGGCGGCGGCGGCGACGGTGTCGTTGCGGGCGGCGTCCTGGATCGGTGCCCAGGGGAGGAAACCGAGGCCCTCGCGCTCGCACGCCTCGAGCACCCCCTCCGAGCCGCGGTCCGACACGTTGAAACGATTCTGGACCGAGACGACGGCGGCGATGGAGCGCGCCTCGGAGAGCTGCGCCTCGCTCACGTTCGAGACCCCGATGTGGCGGATCTTGCCGTCGCGCTGCAGCTCGACGAGGGCGCCGACCGACTCGGCGAAAGGGACCTTCGGGTCCGGGCAGTGCAGCTGGTAGAGGGGGATCTGCTCGAGGCGGAGCCGCCGCAGGCTGCCCTCACAGGCTCGGCGGAGGTGCGCCGGGCTGCCGTCCGGCTCCCAGCGGCCCTGTCCCGGGCGCAGGTAGCCCCCCTTCGTGGCGACGACGAGGCCGTCGGGATAGGGGTGGAGGGCCTCGGCGACGAGCGCCTCGCTCACCTCGGGGCCGTACGAGTCGGCCGTGTCGATGAAGGTCACGCCCCACTCGACCGCCGAGCGGAGGACGGCGAGCGCCCCCTCCCGGTCGGGCGGCTCACCCCAGGCGCCCTCGCCGGTGATGCGCATCGCCCCGAGCCCGAGACGGCTCACCTCGAGGTCGCCGATCACGATGGTGCCGGCCGCCGACGCGTCAGCCCGTTTCGCCATTCGCTCGCTCCTCTCGCCCTGCCCTCTCGCCCGGCCCTCGCCCGGCCCCGCCGCCAGTCGGCACGATCCCGTGGCCCGCCACTCGGGGGTCGCCCGCGAACAGGGCGTCCCACCACCTGCGGCCGCCCTCGAGGAAGTCGTCCGTCGCCAGGGTGCGGGCCTTCCCGTCGGTGACGGTGAGGTCGTCGAACCACACGCACAGCTCGAGGCAGCGCTCTTCGGCGTCCTGGAACAGGTAGAGCCGGTGGTCGTCGCCGGCGGCCGGGGCGAGCCGTTCGTCGACGCTGAGGCGGTCCGCCCAGCGGTCGGTCCAGCTCGAGGGCGGGTCGAGGAATTCCCAGCCGTAGATGGGAAGGGCCCCGAACGAGCGCACCGTCTTCGACAGGTCGCCGAGCCCGAGCGGCTCGGCCTCGGCGTCGGGGTCAGGGAGCGGCCCGTTGCGAAGCGACGCCGCCACCCGGCTCACGCCCCAGCAGCGCAGCACCCGGCGCGGGTCCTTCGGCTCGGGCCCCGTCTCGGGGAGCGTCAGGACGTGCAGGAGGACTCGCACCTCCGCCCGTTTGGAGTCGACGTCGACGTCGAGCCAGCGGCTCTCGTTCAGCGCCACGCCGAGACCCTGGCGGAATTGCCCTTCGAGGGTCACGGCGTGACAGCGTAGGAGTCGTGGAGGTCGACGCCGCGCCAGCTTCGACCAAGGTCGCTCCCGCCGAGGCCGCTCCCGCCGGGGCTGCCCCCGCCGAGGTGGCCCCGCCGGCCGAGGCCCGCCCGCTGCTGCGCGGCTGGCTCCACCTCGTGGCGGCCGGCCTCATGCTCGTGCTCGGCCCGCTCGTCGCCGCGGCGGCGCCGACGCCCCTCAGCCGCCTCGCCGTCGCCTTCTACGCCGCCACCCTGTTCGCCCTCTTCGGCGTGAGCGCCGCCTTCCACCGCATCGTCTGGTCGCCGCCGGCACGGCGTCGCATGCGGCGGGCCGACCACTCGACGATCTTCCTCGCCATCGCGGGCACCTACACCGCCGTCGCGGTGCTCAGCCTGAGCGGGACCGCCCGGACGGTCGTGCTGGCGCTCGTCTGGGGCGGAGGCATCGCCGGGGTCGCCCTCCGCCAGCTCTGGCTCGACGCCCCGAAGTGGGCCGTCGCCATCCCCTACGTCGTGGTCGGCTGGTCCGCCCTCGCCGTCATCCCCGAGCTCGTGGCGGGCCTCAGCGCACCCGGGTTCGGGCTGCTGCTCGCCGGGGGCGTCGCCTACACGGCGGGGGCGATCGTCTACGCCCGCAAGCGGCCCGATCCGGCGCCGCGGGTCTTCGGCTACCACGAGGTCTTCCACGCCTGCACGATCGCCGGGGCCGGCATCCAGCTCGCCGTCGTGGCCTTCTTCGCCATCCCCCGGGCGTCCTAGGCCACCAGGCGGCGCCGAGCGGCGTCGCCGGGCGGCACTAGGTTCGCCGAGGTGCCGACGCCCATCTCCTTCGAAGAGGTCGCCCGCCGCCCGCTGCCCGGCATGGCCGTGCCGCAGCAGCTGGCGTTCGGACCGGACGACCGGGTGCTCACCTACCTGCACAGCCCCGAGCGCGACCTCGTGCGCCGGCTCTTCGTGCTCGACCTCGAGGACCCGGCGTCGGAGCCCGAGGAGGTGGCCCTCGAAGGGGCCGTCACGAGCGACGCCGAGCTCAGCCACGAGGAGATGCTGCGTCGCGAGCGCGCCCGCGAGCTCGGCCTCGGCGTCACGTCGGCGATCTGGGCGGACAAGGGCGACGCCCTCATGGTCCCGTCCCCCGACGGGGTCCGGGTGGTGCACGGGCTCGCCGAGGGCAAGGCCAGGGGCGCCCGGGTCGTCCTCGCCGTCGGTACGGGCGACGGGCCGGTCGAGGACCCCCGCCTCTCGCCCGACGGCTCGCAGCTCGCCTTCGTCCGCCACGGCGACGTCCACGTCGTTGCGACGAGCGGGGAGGGCCCCGTGGTCCGCCTGACCGACAGCGGAGGCGAGGGGGTTTCGAACGGGCTCGCCGAGTACGTGGCGCAGGAGGAGATGGACCGTGACCACGGCCTGTGGTGGTCGCCGGACGGCAGGCACCTCGCCTACACCGAGGTGGACGAGCGCCACGTCCCCCTCTTCCGCATCGTCCACCAGGGGGCGGCCGGCCCGGGCGGCCCGCCGTTCGAGGACCACCGCTATCCCTTCGCCGGGGAGGCGAACGCCAGGGTCCGGCTCGGCGTCGTCCCGGCCGCCGGCGGCGACACCGTCTGGATGGATCTCGGCCCGGAGGACCGTTACCTCGCCCGCGTGCGGTGGCTGCCCGACGGCGCCCTCGTCGCCGAGGTCGAGTCGCGCGACCAGACGAGCCTCGAGCTCGTGCGCCTCGACCCGGCGAGCGGCGAGGCGACGGTGCTCCTCGAGGAGGCCTCCGAGGTCTGGCTGAACCTCTCCGACGACTTCAGGGCGCTCGAGCGCCCGGCGGCGGGCGGCGAGAGGGCCTTCCTGTGGAGCTCCGAGCGGACCGGCTTCCGCCACCTCGAGCTGCGCGCCGGCGACGGCTCGCTCGTGCGGGTGCTCACCGAGGGGGCGTGGACGGTGGACGCCCTCGAGGGGGTCGACGAGGAAGGCGGCACGGCGTTCTTCACCGGGACCCGCGACGGCGCGACCGAGTGCCACCTGTACGCCGTCGCGCTCGACGGCGGGCCGGTGCGCCGGCTCAGCCCCGAGCCCGGCGTCCACGACGTCACGGTCGGGCGGAGCGGGCGGCTCGCCGCCGACCGGTTCTCCTCGCTCGCCGAACCGCCGCGGGTGGTCGTACGCTCGCTCGCCGACGGCGCCGTCGTTCGGACCCTCGAGGTGGGCGAGGACCCGAGGATCGCCGAGCTCGAGCTCACCCCTCCCGAGATCGTCTCGCTCGCCGGCGCGGACGGCACCGAGCTGTACGGGTTGGTGTTCCGGCCCGAACCGGCGGCGGGCGTCGCGGACGGCGTCCGGCTCCCTCCCCTCGTCGTGCACGTCTACGGCGGCCCGCAGGTCCAGGTCGTCCAGAACTCCTGGGCCTGCACGGTCATGCTGCGCGCCCAGGCGCTACGCCGCCTCGGCTGCGCCTGCCTCGCCCTCGACAACCGGGGCTCCTCGCGGCGCGGTCTCGCCTTCGAGGGGGCCGTCCGCCACGACATGGGACACGTCGAGGTCGACGACCAAGTGGCGGGCGTCCGCTGGGCGCTCGACCACGGGCTCGGCGACCCCGCCCGGGTGGCGGTCAACGGCTGGAGCTACGGGGGCTACATGTCGCTCTTATGCCTCGCCCGGGCGCCGCAGGTCTTCACGGCCGCCGTCGCCGGAGCGCCGGTCACCCACTGGGACGGCTACGACACCCACTACACCGAGCGCTACATGGGCACGCCGCAGGAGAACCCGGACGGCTACGAGCAGAGCTCGGTGATGGCGCACGCCGCCGGCATCAGGGGACGGCTGCTCCTCGTCCACGGCCTGCTCGACGAGAACGTCCACTTCCGCCACACGGCCCGGCTCATCGACCGGCTCGTCGCCGAGCGTGTCCCCTACTCCCTCCTCGTCTTCCCCGACGAGCGGCACATGCCGCGGCGCATGGAGGACCGCGCCTTCATGGAGGAGCAGGTGGTCGGTTTCCTGCTGGAGTCCCTCGCCTAGGCCGAGGACCGCGGCGGGTAGACGCGAAACCCCCGCCACTGCCTGGACGGAACGCCCGGTAGAAGCCCTCGGCGTCCTCCTCGCTCAACAGGTCGACCCGCTCGCCGCCCGCCGCCGCGAAGGCGGCCTCGACGAGCGAGCGGCCGATCCCCTTCCGGCGGTGTGCCCGGTCGACGGCGAGAAGGGCCAGGTACGCCTGGACCTCGCCGTCGCTCAGCATTTCGGCGAAACCCACCACCTCCTCCCCCTCAAGCGCCACGACCGTGGTCACCCCCGGCGCCTGGAGCGCCCGCAGGGCGCGCTCGGGGGCGCCGAGGAACGAGTCCCACGCCTCCGCCGCGCAGAGGCGGAGGACGCCCTCGAGGTGCCCCGGCTCGAAAGGTCGGACCTCGGTCACGGGCGGCGCACCGTCACGTGCCGCCGAGCGCCCGGTTGGCGAGCTCGAGCTGGCCGGCGGTGAGCGCTTCGAGGCGCCCGGCCTGGTCGGGCGAGATCCGGTCGCAGACCCAGTCCCAATGGAGGGCGACGAGGTCGCCGGCGGAGAGCTCGCCGGCGAGCGCCAGCCCGTCGCTCGCCACCGTCGCCGTCTCGGTCCTCGGCTCGCCGAGGGTGAGGGAGCGGCCGTCGAACAGGAGCGGCCTGCTGGCGACCTCGGCAGTGTCGCGGCCGACGGCCACGACCTCGCCCCAGCGGATCCGGCAGCGGTCGAGCACACCGAGCGCCTCGCCGCCGCCGAGGCGGCGCAGCAGGCCGAGCCACGGGTACACGGCCAGGACATGGAAGCCGTGCTGGGCGACGGCGCTTCCGCCGAGCACCGGCCCGACGAGCTCCCAGGCGCTGGCGGGCTGGCGGAGCTGCGTCTCGACGAGCGAGCGGAGCTCGTCGGGCCGCACGGAGGCGAGCAGGTCGTTGCCGAGCCAGTAGGCCTCGACGACCTCTGCGTCGAGGGGGTCGCGGCCGTTCGCCGCCCCGATCGCCTCGAGGTAGGGCCACGCCCCGGAGAAGGCGCGGGCGAGCCCCGCCAGGCGGGCGTCGGTCGCCTCGTCGGCCGTCCCTGCGGCCGCCCGGTCGGCGGCGAGCTCGAGCAGCCGCGGGGCAGAAGGCGGCCCGCAGTACCCGAGGGCGTTCGGCGGATAGGCGAACCTGGCGAACAGGCGCGGCCCCGACGGGCCAGGGCCGCCGGGCTCAGGCTGGCTCGTCACCCGACGCTGGGCCGGCACCCGACGCTGGGCCGGCACCTGTCGGGTCGTCCAGAGCGGCGAGGGCGGCGAGCAGCTCGGCCGCCTGCTCGTCGGTCAGCACGCCGACGGCGAGCCCGGTGTGGATCTGCAGCCAGTCCCCCACCTCGACCTGGCGACCCTCCGCCTCGAGCGCCGTGAGCGGGACCCGGAGGGAGTCGCCGGCCGCCCCGCCCCGAGCGACGACCGCGACGTGGCCGTCGTCCTCGAGGGCGATGACGCGGGCGGGCACCGAGAGGCACATCAGACCGCGCCCCTCCCCGACAGGGGGGCGTCGGCGGTGCTGCTGCCCGTGCTGGTGCTCATTCGTCGGCCTCCACTTCCTCGGCCACGAGCCGCGCCACTTCTCCTACCACACGGCGCACCTCCGGCGAGATCCCTTCGCCGAGGCCGAAGTCGGCGCCCTCGACGCCGAGGACGACGAGGCGGCCCGGCATCCGCCCGACCGCCCGCCCGAGGGCGGCGGCCGTCCCCACGCCGAGGCCGTGGGTCCCGCCCTGCCCCGGACCGACGGCGTCGAGATCGGGCAGCTCGAGGCGCCGGATCGTGCCGGGGGGATCCTCGCCCGACGACACGGCGTCCACCACGACGGCGACGCCTGCGCCTGCCCAGGCCTCGACGAGGCGGGACGGCTCGCCGTCGAGCTCGACGAGCCGGGCCCGCCCTCCGACGGGGCTCGCCGCGAGGAGGTCCACGACGCGCGGTCCGACCGCGTCGTCGTGGCGGAAGCGGTTGCCGACGCCGATGACGACGGCGCCGGTGGTCACGTGCGGGCGACCGTGAGGTCGAGGAAGTGCGTGGCGCACGAGATGCAGGGGTCGTAGTTGCGGATCGCCTGCTCGCAACGGAGCCGGAGCGCCTCGTCGGCGAGGTCGAGGTTGGCCTCGACGAGATGGAAGAGGTCGTGCTCGATGGCGGGCTGGTTCTGGGACGTCGGGGGCACGATGCGGGCCGAGACGATCCGCCCGTCCCCGGCCAGCTCGTAGCGGTGCCAGAGCGTCCCCCTCGGCGCCTCGGTCCAGCCGCAGCCGGCGCCTTCGCGCGGCTCGACGGCGACGGCCGGGGAGTCGGGCTCGTCGTAGGCGTCGATGATGCGGAGCCCCTCGGCGCAGGCGTGGACCGTCTCGACCGCCCGGACCACGATGCTGCGGAAGGGGTTTCGCTCCTCGGCGCCGAGGCCCGCCTCCCTTGCCGCCTCACGGGCGACCGGTGCGAGGTCGGCCGAGCCGAGGGCGTAGCGGGCGAGCGGTCCGACGAGGTAGCTCCCCCGCTCCCGCATCCTCGAGTGGAGGGCCGTCGAGTGCGCCACGTGCTCCTCGACGAAGTGGGCGTCGTACTCCTCGGGGCCAAGGTCGAGCCCGCCCGTCGAGACGAGCCGCCCCCCGAGCACGGCGTACTCCCCTGGCGACCGGAGTGCGACGAGCTCGAGCTCGGTGCTGAGCTCGGGGAAGTCGAATCCGGACACCCAGCTCACGGTGGCGAGGGCGCTCTCGAGCGCCTGTTCGAGACGGTCCCGCAGCGGTCGCAGCTCACGGCGGGTCGGCACCCGGTAGAAGCCGCCCACCTTGACGTTCACGGGGTGGATGGCGCGGCCGCCGATGAGCTCGAGCACCTCGTTGCCGACCTTCTTCAGGCCGAGCCCCCGCTCGACGAGGTCGCGGTGGTCAGCTGCCAGGGCGACGGCGTTCTCGTAGCCGAGGAAGTCGGGCGCGTGCAGCAGGTAGATGTGCAGTGCGTGGCTCTCGATCCATTCGCCGCAGTAGAGCAGCTTGCGCAGCTCGGCCAGCTGGCCGCCGACGGTGACCCCGCAGGCCGCCTCGATCGCCTGGCAGGCGCTCATCTGGTAGGCGACCGGGCAGATGCCGCAGATGCGGGCCGTGATGTCGGGCGGCTCGGTGTAGCGCCTCCCGCGGAGGAATGCCTCGAAGAAACGGGGCGGCTCGTAGATGCGAAGCTGCACGTCCTCCACCCGGCCGTCGCGGATCTCGACGTGCATGGCGCCCTCTCCCTCGACCCGCTGGAGGGCGTCGACGGCGAGGGTGCGCTGCGAGCGCGCCGAGTGCGTCATCGTGCCGCCTCCTCCGCCCCGGCGGCTCCTGCTGCCAGCTGCTCGCTCTCGGCCCGGAAGGCGGGCGCCGCGGCGTTGAAGGTCCGCAGCATCCGCACGACGCCGGAGGCGGGGACCCCGAGGGCCGTGAGGCCCTTCGTCATCGCCGGCAGGTTGGGAGCCTCCATCGGGCCGAAGCAGCCGTAGCAGCCCCTGTGGTAAGCCGGGCAGAGCGCCCCGCAGCCGGCGTGGGTCACCGGCCCGAGGCAGGCGATGCCATGGGCGACGGTCACGCAGACGTTGCCCGCCAGCTTGCACTCCATGCAGACGCTGGCGGTGCTCACGTCCGGGCGCCGCCCGTGCAGGAAGGCGGTGACGACCTCGAGCAGCTGGGCCTTCGTGATCGGGCAGCCGCGCAGCTCGTAGTCGACCGGGACGTGGGCCGAGATCGGGGTCGACTCCGCCAGGGTCGAGATGAAGGAGGGCTGGGCGTAGACGACCGAGAGGAACTCCTCGACGTCGGCGAAGTTGCGCAGCGCCTGGATGCCGCCCGAGGTGGCGCAGGCGCCGATCGTGACGAGGTGCTTCGAGGCGGCCCGGACCCGGGCGATGCGGGCGACGTCCTCCTCGGTCGTGACCGAGCCCTCGACGAGCGAGAGGTCGAACGGTCCGTCCGACGCGGCGCAGCCCGCCTCGAGGAAGTACGACAGCTCGACGGCGCCGGCCACAGCAAGGAGCTCGTCCTCGCAGTCGAGCAGGGTGAGCTGGCAGCCGTCGCACGACGAGAACTTGAAGACGGCGACCTTGGGCAGCGCGGTCACGACCTCACCTCCCCCGCACCGCGAGGAGGGGCAGCAGCCGGCCGGCGTCGAAGACCGGGCCGTCGCGGCAGATGAGGACGTCGCCGAGCTGGCAGTGGCCGCACTGGGCGACGGCGCAGTGCATGTTTCGCTCGGCCGAGAGGCGGATGCGGCTCGCCGGCACGCCCCGCTCGAGAAGCGTCCGGGTTGCGAAGCGCATCATGATCTCGGGCCCGCACACGAAGGCCACGGCGTGGCGCGGGTCGAAGTGGGCCCGCCCGACGAGCTCGGTCACGACGCCGACGTTGGCCGGCCAGTCCGGGCCGGCCGTGTCGACGGTGACGTCGACCGCCACGTCGTCGGTGGCGAGCCCCCACTCCGCCAGGGTGTCGGTGAAGATGAGCTCCTCGGGCCTCCTCGCTCCAAGGAGGAGCACGAGGCGCCCGAAGGCCCTCCGGTCGGAGAGCACCTGCTCGACCACCGGGCGGAGGGGGGCAAAGCCGATCCCTCCGGCGACGACGACGATGTCCTGACCCGTCGCAGTCTCGACCTCCCAGCCGCGCCCGAAGGGGCCACGCACACCGAGGACCTCTCCCGGCTGCAGCGCCGCGAGCGCCGCGCTCACCGTGCCGACGGCCCGGATCGTGTGCACGAGCACCTCTCCCGGCTTGAGCCCGCTGAGCGAGATCGGGACCTCTCCGACGCCGAAGGCCCACAGCATGTTGAACTGCCCTGGGCGGGCCTCCCTCAGCGCGGCCGCCACCGGCTCGAGGGTGAGCGTCGAGGTGTCGGCCGTCTCGCGCCGCGCCGAGAGGACCCGGTAGGGCAGCGGCTCCATGGGCTCGGCAGCAGCCTGCGTCGTCACGGGGCCCTCAGAGGGCATGCGACCTCCCGTAGAGGTCGGCCAGCTGCACGCGGGTCGTCTCGAGGCGCCCGACGAGGATGTGGGCGAAACGCCGCATGAGGGCGTAGCCGAGCGCCGTGTCCTGCTCGCACTTGCCACGCAGGCAGGCCCCGTCGAGGGCGATGGCGTGGGTCTCGTCGGTCGCCACGACGTCGAAGCGCCACTGGTGCGGCGGGAAGAGCCACGACCACCCGACGACGTCGCCGGGGCCGAGGGTGTCGACGAGGAGCGGCTCGCCCTGTGGGAGGTGGATGCCGATCGTCACGCGGCCGCTCCGCAGCACGTAGAACCAGTCGGCGTCGTCGCCCTCCCTCGCGATGGCCGCGCCCGCGGGGAAGACGACGTTCCGCCCGCAGCCGGCGAGGAAGTCGATGTGGGCGGGAGCCATCTGGGCGAAGAAGTCGTGCTCCGCCAGCAGATCGCGGATGGTTCGCTCGGTCATGTCGATGCCTCCTCGGCGGTGGGCTCTTCGAGCAGCGCCCGGACCTCGGCCGTGATGTCGATGCCGACCGGGCACCAGGTGATGCAGCGCCCGCAGCCGACGCAGCCCTGCGTGCCGAACTGGCCGGACCAGGTGGAGAGCTTGTGGGTGAGCCACTGGCGGTAGCGGTCGTGCAGCGTCGCCCGCACGCTCCCGCCGTGCAGGTAGGAGTGCCCGAGGGTGAAGCACGAGTCCCAGGTCCGGGTCCGGGTCGCCTCGCCCCCGGAGAGGTCGGTGACGTCCGAGACCCGCGAGCAGAAGCAGGTCGGGCACACGAGCGTGCAGTTGCCGCACCCGAGGCAGCGCGTGGCGACCTCGTCCCAGCGGGGGTGCTCGAGCACCCCGGCGAGCCGCTCGGCGAGCCCCTCGGCCTCGACGCTGCGTCCCATCCGGCCGGCCGCCCGCTCGCTCACGGCGGCGGCCGCTGTGAGGTCCTCCTCCTCGGCCGGACGGCTGGCGATCCCGGCGAGCACCTCGGCGCCCACCTTTGAGCCGACCTCGACGACGAACTCGTGGCGCCCGCCGCCGACGATCTCCGTGAGGGCGAGGTCGAACCCGGAGCCCGCCCGCGGACCGGAACCCATCGAGACGCAGAAGCAGGTGCCGGCTGGCTCGCCGCACTGCACCGTGACGACGAAGGCGGGCTCGCGCCGCGCCCGGTAGGCCGGGTCGGGCTGCGCCCCGTCGAGAAAGACCCGGTCCTGGATGGAGATGGCTGCGAGCTCGCACGGGCGGACTCCGAGGAAGGCGTAGCGCGGGACGGCACCGTCAGCCTCGAGTCGCACGAAACCCCGCTCGACGTCGCGCCGGGCCCGGTAGAGCACTGTCGTCGGCTCGAAGAGGAAGCGCTTCCAGCTCTGCGGCGCGGCGGCGTAGCCGAAGCAGGCGTCGTCTCCCCGCTCGACGAGGCGGTAGGAGCCCGCCTCCTGCTCGTCGCCGAGACCGACAGGCAGGTCGGCCACGCCGTCGATCTCGGCGTAGACGACGGCGCCGTCGCGGGCGGTCGGCCCAAGGACGGTGAAGCCGCGGGCGGCGAGCGCCTCGATGAGCGCGCCGAGGCCGGCAAGGTCGATGACGAAGCCCGGCACATCTGCCACGAGTCCAGGCTAGGAAGGCGGCACGGGCCTCACCAGTGCCGATGGACCCTTCCCGCACCTGCCGAGCGACCGCTGCCCCCGGCGGGCCGGTCTCAGGCCGGCAAGAGGACGATCACCTCGTTGGCGGTGATCGTGGTGCCGTTGCGGGGGGCGACCACGAGCACGCGGGCCCCCGTCGTGACAGCAGAGCGTGAGGCGGCGATCGCCCCGCGCAGGTAGTGCGTCGTCGGCTGCTCCTTCACGGTGACGGTCCGGCCGAGCCGCGTCGTCATGGTGAAGCTCGAGGTCGAGACGCTCGTGACGGTGCCGAGCACTGCTGCCTGTGCAGGCCTCACGATCTCGGCGCCGCCGGCGTTTCCGACGAAGCCGGGGAGCACGACGCCGGGACCCACGGCCCGGAAGCCATGGGCGGGGGTCCCGAAGCCCGGACCCATCGCCCCGGGGAGTCGCACGACCGTCGTCGGAGACGTCGTCGCGAGGCTCACCGAGAGGCCGATGACGACCCCGGCGAGCGCCGCCGCCACCGCCCAGCCCGTCGCCCGAGCGGTGAGCCAAGACCATCGCGACGGTCCTGCGGGTCCGGGGGGCGGCGGCTGCCAGCCCGGGGGCGGCGGCTGCCAGCCCGGAGGCGGCGGCTGCCAGCCCGGCGGGGGGATGTCCCAGGGGGGCGGGTGCTGCTGCCATTCGGGCGGCGGTGGTGGCTCTGCGGGAGCCGAAACGCCCTCCACGGGCTCCGTGGGCTGTTCGGCGTTGCTCATCACTTCCCAGTCTGCGCCTTTGGCTGGGAGGACGGTGAGAGAACCCTCCGGTTCTCCTCAACCCGAGTCTCTCACCTGGACCTTCACGGCGAGACCGTCCCCGTGACGCTCGTGTGACGCTCCCTTTCGATACTGCCCACGACGGTCACGAAGACCGTCCGCACAACACGAGAGAAAGGACGGACAGGATGCTCAGCACCGCGCTATCTGGCATGGCTGCCGCCCGGCGGAGGCGACTCGGAGCGGCCGCGGCCGCCGTCGCACTGGCGGGGATGGTGGCCTCGACGGCCATCCCGAGCGCCGTCGCCTCGGCGGCGAGCGGGAGGGCGAAGGCGGCCAAGGGCGCCGTCGTCGCCGCAGTGAGCGGCGAGTTCGGGACGATGCTCGTCGCCGGCTCAGGTCAGGCGGCAGGAACGGCGCTCTACACCATCACGAGCGACTACGGCAGCCACCTCGGCTGCACGACGAAGCTCGTCCAGCTCATGCACCAGAAGTTGAGCTGCACGGGCGGCCCCAACGACCAGTCGGCGGAGTGGCCGGCCTACCTCACGAGCGCCCCTCCCGTCGCCGGACCGGGCGTCACGAAGAGCATGCTCGGCGAGGTCAAGATCAAAGGCCTCGGCGAGCAGGTCACCTACGACGGCCACCCGCTCTACCTGTTCGACGGGGTTCCGGGCCTGCTCACGGGCGAGAACTGGTTCGAGCCGACTCTCCCGCCGTGGCACGGCGCCTGGTACACCGTGAGCCCGGCGGGCAGCTTCCTCCCGCGGACGGCGCTCCTCGGCGTGGCCACGATCGGCGGCAAGCCCGAGCTCGGGGCCTACATGGAGGACGGAGGCGGCTTCCTGCTCTTCCCCGTATACAGCTTCTCGGGCACCTCCTGCACGGGAGCTTGCGCCGCGGCCTGGCCTCCGGTCATCTCCCAGGGCACGCCCGGCACGCTCGGCGCCCTCAGCGGGACGATCGGGAGCGCGTCGCTCGCCGACGGCACGACGCAGCTGACCTACAACGGAGCACCCCTCTACTTCGACGCGAACGAGGCGCTCAAGATCGGGCCTAACGGCGCGATGGCCGAAGGCAACGGCAACGGGGCCTCCGGTCCCGGCGGCACCTTCAGCCTCGTCACGCCGTAGCCGGCACCAAGACCTCCGGCCTTCGGGCCAGAGGACAGCGCGGTGCGGGCCGGGCCTCTCCTTGCGGAGGGGTCCGGCCCCCGCGGCTGGCGAGCCGGCTCCTCACGAGCTCGCCGACGCGATCTCGCTCTCGATGCGCACGAGGTGCGGGGTCGGCTCGAGCCCGAGGTCGGCGAGGACCGTCCGCGCCCGGCGCAGCACCGCCATGGCAGCCCCCCGCCTCCCCTGACTGACGAGCGCCGAGGCGACGCGCAGGTAGCGGTCGTCGTCATAGGGGGCAAGGTCGATCGTCTGCTCGACGACGCGGCGCATCTCGTCGAGGTCGCCCCGTTCGGCGGCGGCGTCGGCGCAGAGGTCGAGCAGCCTCAGCGCGCTCTGGCGGGCACGCTCGCGGGGACGGATCGCCCACTCGTCGTACGGGATGTCGGGGAGCACCTCGCCCCGGTAACGGGCGATCGCCGATCGGGCGAGGGCCACGGCGGCCGGCGGGTCGCCCCGCAGGGCGAGCGCCCGCCGCGCGTCCAGCTCGAACTGGGCGAGGTCGACGGTGACGTCGGCCCGCAGGGTGAGCGTCTCGCCCTCGCGTTGCACGACGTCCCCCGCCTCGGCCCGCAGCCGGTTGAGGACCGTCCGCAGGCGGTTCCTCGCCGCGTCCGGGCCGGCGTCCGGCCAGAGGGCGTCGACGACCTGGTCGCTCACCATCCGGCCGTTCGAGACGGCGAGGAGCTGGAGGAGCTGGGCTCCCTGCCCGGGCGAGACGGCCACAGGCCGTCCGCCGACCGTGAGGGCGAAACGTCCCAGCACCGAGAGCGACGTCGGCAGCGCCGCTCCCTGCAGCGCGAGGGCAGCCGGCTGCCCGGTGTCGACGGCGAGGGCGAGCAGCTGCTCGCTCACGGCACGCTCCTTGGTGAGCGGCAGCGGCGCCAGGCCGAGGCGGGCGACCTCCTCGAAGGAGCGGGCGGCGAGCGCGCCGGCGTCGTGGCCGCCCCGTCGGAACGAGGCGAAGGCGCGGAACAGGGTGATCCGCCAGTACTCCCGCGGGAGCACCCCCCGGCTCGGCGCCTCGACGAGGCGAAGCTCGGCGAGCTCCGGGTCGCCCGCCCGGGCGAGCAGGACGGCCTCCGCCATGGCGATGTGGCTCCCGGCGTCCTGCGGATCGGCTTTCGCCCGCTCGAGGTACTCCGAGGCGAGCGCCGTCTCGCCCACGCGCCCCAGCGCTTCCACCGCCCCGGCGAGGTACTCGGCCGAGGCGTAGTCCCACCAGTCGCCGGGATGTGCCTCCGTCAAGCGCAGGTGCTCGAGCGTGGCGGCGGCATCGCCCCGGTAGGAGGCCGCGATCGCCCAGTTCCAGTACGAGTAGGCACGCAGCGTGTCGTCGTCGTACCGCTCGGCGACGGCGAGCGCCTCCCGCAGGGACGTCTCGGCGTCGTCGAACAAACCGAGCTCGAGCTCCACCTCGGCCCGGTGCTCGAGCAGCAGCGCCCAGATGCGGGGGCGGTCGACGACGAGGGCGAGCCCCTCCTTCAGGCGCTCGAGCGCCCGGTGGGCACGCCCGAGCGCGTGATCGATCCACATCGCCCGGTAGAGGACGAGAACCGCGGGGGCGGACCGCATGCCGAGCTGCTCGTAGATCGCGACGGCCTTGGCGAAGTGCCCGTCCGCCTCGGCGAGCGACCCGGCATCGCGCCGACCGTCGACGTCGAAGCCGAAGCAGAGGGCTCTGCCGAGAGAGGCGTAGGCGCCCGCCTTGGTGAGCGGCTCGGACGGGCCGGTCTCCTCGATGAGCGTCGCCGCCCGGACGGCTCCTTCCTCGAAGCGGCCGTCCCTGATGAGGTCCTTCACCCGCTCGCCCTCGATCGCCCTCGTGAGCCCACCGTCGCCGGCCGCGGCGGCGAGGCGCTCGGCGCGCTCGAGCACCTCCTCGCGCGAGCGCATCATCGTGGCTGCGTTGAGGCCCCGGGCGAGATGGACGAGGACCATCGGGTGGGCCTCGACTGCCGCAGTCCCGAGCTCGGCGACGACCGCCTGCAGCTCGAGGGCGTCGAGGCCGTCGAGGACAGCCGGCGCGGCGGACTCGAGCAACGAGGCGGCGGCCTCGTCGTCGCCGACGCCGAGCAGGAGCTGGAGGGCGGCGCCGAGCTCGCCGCGTAGCTCGTAGGCGCCGGCCGCACGGCCGAGGACCTTCGCGTCCGGCGGCGCGAGCGACGAGAGGTGGTCGCGTACCGGTCCGGGGATCTCCCACCATGCGCCTCCGCCAGGCGCGAGCGGGACGCCCACGTCGAGCAGGCGGTCGAGGAACCCGTCGATGCCGGTCGACTCGTCGACGAGCGCCGGGCTCACGAAGGGCAGCCTGGCCACCTGGGCGACGAGCGAGCGCTCGTCGTCCCGCAGACCAGAGATCGCCTCCTCGAGCAACGCCGCCAGAGGACTCCCGCCGGTGTCGTCGAGGGCGGCGTGCCCGGCGAGCGCCGCGAGACGCTGGCCCGTCGTGGCCGCCCGCGAGACGGCGAGCACGGCTGCCGCCGTCCAGCCGCGCGTGAGGCTCTCCACCGCGACGAGGTCGTCGTCGCCCGGCTCGAGCCGGAAGCCCTCCCTGCACAGCTGTTCGAGCTCTGCTCGCCGCAGGCCGAGGTCGGAGGCGTCGAGGTGGCAGAACTCTGCCCGGCGCAGCCGCTCGCAGCCCTGGGGCAGGTACCGCGCCAGCACGGCGGCGTGCTGGCGGTCGCCGACGCTCGAGGCGAGGTGCTCGATCAGGCGGGCGGCCGCCGGATCGGCGTGGTGGGCGTCGTCGACGACGAAGGCGCACGCCTCCCGTGCGAGGGTCGCGACGGCGGCGTCGACGGCGCCCTGGGTGTCCTCGCCGGCTGCCGCCATGGCCGCGGCGGCCTCGCCGAAACCGGCCCGCTCGACCGCCGACCGCAGCCGTGCCACAAAGAGCGCCGGGCCCACGCCGGGGTTGAGGAGCACGACGTCGATGGGCACCGCCTGCCAGGCATCGGCCAGCTCGATCCCGAGCACGCTCTTGCCGTAGCCGCCGCCGGCCTCCACGACCACGACGCGGGCGTCACGGCAGCGCTCGACGAGCCGCGGGCGCGGCACGTGATACAGCGGAAGTCGCCCCAACCAAAGCCCCCCAAGCCGCGCTGGTAGTGCGACATCGTATTTCCGGCCGTCGGCGAGCGGAGGCCGCCGCCTCGCGCCGTCGGTCAGCGCCCGGTCGAGCCGTCCAACAGCTCGCGGAGGATGTCGGCGTGCCCGGCGTGGCGGGCGGTCTCCTCGAGCAGGTGCATCAGCACCCAGCGCAGGTTGACCGGAGACTCGTCACCGGTGTCGCGGGTCAGCTCGGCGAGGCTCTCGGCGCGCCGGACGATCTCGTCGACCCGCGCCCAGGTCTCCCGGTACTCGGCGAGGGCCGCCTCCGGCGTGTCGTCCAGGCGAGGCGCGCCGGTGGGGATGGGCTCGGACGAGCCGGCGAAACGGGACACGACCCACATGGCCTCGGCCCGGGAGAGATGTCGCACCACCCAGAGGAGGCTGGTGCCGGTCGGCAGGGGCGAGCCCGCCGCGAGGACGGGGTCGACTCCCGCCACCTTCCGGGCGACCGACTCCCTTTGAAACTGGAGGAGGCCCATGACGGTCTCGAGCTCGCCGGCTTGCAGACGAGGGGGTTTCGTGTCGGGCACAGGCCGATTGTGGCGCACCGGCTCAGCTCGGGCAGGCCCCGGGCAGTGTCCGGTCGCGACGTCAGGGTGTGGGCGAGCCCGCCCCCACCGGCCCGCTCGGGCGAGGCTCGGCGACGCCTGCCATGAGGAGGCCGACCGACTCGCGCGTCGCCGTGCGGGGATCGGCCGTGCCGATGATGCGGCCCTCGTACATGACGAGGATGCGGTCGGAGAGCGACATCACCTCGTCGAGGTCCTCGGAGATGATGAGCACCGCCGTGCCGTGGTCGCGCTGGTCGACGAGGCGCTCGTGGATGTAGCGGGCGGCGCCGACGTCGATGCCGCGGGTCGGCTGGGCGACGAGGAGGGCCTTCGGGCGCCCCGACAGCTCCCTCGCCATGATGAGCTTCTGGATGTTGCCGCCGGAGAGGTTGTGCACGGGGGTGTCGAGGCTCGGCGTCTTCACGGCGAAGTCGTCGACGAGGCCTTGGCAGTGGCGCCTGATCGCGCCCCGCCGGAGGAAGCCGAGGCGCGAGTAGTCGCTCTTCGCGCTGTCGACGAGCAGGAGGTTCTCGGCAACGCTGAAGGCCGGCACGACGCCATCGCGCATGCGCTCCTCGGGGACGTAGGAGAGGCCCGCCTCGCGCACCTTGGCGGTGTTCGCCCCTGCGAGCTCGGTGCCCTGCAGCGACACCGAACCGGCTGCGGGCCGCCTGATGCCGGAGATCGCCTCGGCCAGCTCCCGCTGGCCGTTGCCCGACACGCCGGCGATGCCGACGATCTCGCCCGCCCGCACCTCGAGGCCGAGGCCGCGCACGGCGTCGTCGCCGCGGTCCCCCTTCACGACGAGGTCCCTCACCGACAAGACGGCCTCGCCGACGCCGGCCGCGGCGGGGAGGGACTCGCCCGCCAGGTGGTGGCCGACCATCATCTCGACGAGTGCGTCCTGGGTGGCCTCGCCGCGGCTGAGGGTTCCGACCGTCCGCCCGGCGCGCAGCACCGTGATCCGGTCGGACAGCTCGAGCACCTCGTGCACCTTGTGGGAGATGAAGACCAGCCCGCGGCCTCCGGCCGCCAGCTCGCGCAGCACCCGGAAGAAGTCCTCGACCTCGTTCGGAGTGAGGACGGCGGTGGGCTCGTCGAGCACGAGGAGCGAGACGTCGCGGTAGAGGGCCTTCAGGATCTCGACGCGTTGCCGCTCTCCGACCGACAGCTGCCAGATGTAGGCGGTCGGATCGACCTTCAGCCCGTGCTGCTCGCTGAGGGCGGCCAGCCGACCGGTCACTCGCCGGAGATCGGTGAACGGCCCGCGGGTGGACTTCTGACCGAGGGCGACGTTCTCCGCCACGGTCAGGGTGTTCACGAGCATGAAGTGCTGGTGGATCATGCCGATCCCGAGCTTGATGGCGTCGGCCGGCGAGCCGACCGACACCTTCTCGCCCCGGAAGAAGACCTCCCCCGCGTCCGGCCGGTAGAGCCCGTAGAGCACCCGCATGAGCGTCGTCTTGCCCGCACCGTTCTCTCCGAAGAGGGTGTGGACTTCGCCGTGGGCGACGTCGAAGTCGACGTCGTCGTTGGCGAGCACCCCGGGGAACCGCTTCGTGATCCCCACCATCCGCAGGAGCGCGCCGGCCTCCGGCGGCGCCGATGGCGCCGCCGGGGCCCGCTCGCTCTGTGCAGCCGGATTGCTCACTGTTGCTCCCGTCCTATGAGGGGACGACGAGCGACCCGTCGGTGATCTCCCTGATGAGCTGCAGGGCCTTCGCCTTGATCGACGAGGTGAGCGGGTACTTCGACAGGTGGTAGCTCGTGTTGAAGCCGATCTGCTCGCCCCCGTTGCCGAGGCCGATGACGTAGGTGGCCCCGCCGCGCTTGCCGGCGCGGATGGAGGTGATGATCGACCTCAGGATCGGCCGCCAGTTGTAGACCTGCGACGCCACGACGTTCGACGGCGCGAGCGACGACTGGTGCCACTGCGTCCCGAACCAGGGGAGACCGTCCGCACGGGCGACTCCGATGGCCCCGACGACAGACTGGGAGCTCCCGGTCAGCACGTCGGCCCCGTCAGAGACGAAGGTCTTCGCGCACGTGGCCATCAGGCTGTCGTCACTGAACGAGCCCGTGTACACGGGGTGAACAGTGACCTTGCCCTTGGTCGCCTTGGCTGCAGCCTGCGCCCCTGCGACGAACCCGTCGACGTAGAGCTTGGCGTCGCCGGTCTCGATCGGGCCGCAGACGCCGAGGACCTTGGACCTGCTCATCAGCTGGGCCATGTAGCCCTGCACGTAGCCGCCCTCGTTCGAGGCGGCCTCGTAGCCGAACACGTTCGGCAAGCCGAACGTCGCCGCGGCGGTGCCCCACGCGAAGGAGACCTTCGGGAACTTCGGAGCGAGCTGCTGGACGATCGAGCCGTACTGGGACCCGTGGGCGATGATGAGGTTGTAGCCCTCGCTCGCGTACTGACGGATGATCGCCGCCGCGTCGGCGACGACGAACTCGTTCTGCGAGACCGAGATCTGCAGGTGCTGGGTGGACTTCATGCCCTCGAGAGCGGTGTACATCGAGTCGGTGAAGGCCAGGTCGTTGATGGCGCTCGGTGCAACCAGAGCGACCTTCAGGGTCGAGATGGCGGTCGTCGACCTGCCCGCTGCTACCGCGCTCGCGCTGGTCCCGATCGCCGTAGCGGTGAGAGCAAGCCCGAGTCCGAGCGCGCCAGCGAGGGTCTTTCTCAAGACACTTCGCATGCTGTTCCTCCTTGTGGATGGTTGGTTGGGACGATCTGGTGCCGGCCGGCACATGCGCGACGGGCCATGGCTCACTCGGCCCGCTCGAAGGGCTTGCCGAGGACGGCGGGCTGGCGGAAACGACGGGCGACGAGCAAAAGGGCGAGGATGGTGATGACCGCCGGGGCCGTCGCGGCGAGGTCGGAGGCGCTGAGCGGGATGATCCCGAGCGACTTCCACTCGAGGACGACGGCGATCGTGAGGCCGTAGAGGAGCGAGCCGCCCATCACGCCGGCCGGGCGCCAGGCGCCGAAGTAGACGAGGGCGACGGCGATGAAGCCCTCCGCCTGGGTGAGGTTCTCGATGAAGATGCCGTCGTAGAGGAGCAGAGCCGCCCCGGCGAGGCCGGCCATCGTGCAACCGAAGAGGACCGCCGACCACCGGATCTTGGCGACGCTGATCCCCACGCTGTCGGCCGCCGCCGGGTTCTCGCCGGCGGCCCGCACCTTGAGCCCGTAGCTCGTGCGGTTGAGCACGATGGTGAGCACCGGCACGAGGAGGAAGGCGACGTAGACGAGCACGGTCTGCTTGAACAGGATCGGGCCGAGGGCCGGGATGCGGTCGAGGAGCGGGATGTTGAGCGGCCCGAGCTGCTTGATCGGCACGGGCGTGCCGACGAGGTGGAGGAAGAGCAGGTCGCTGAAGCCGAGCCCGAACAAGTAGACGCCGATGCCGCTGATGCCCTGCTCCGCCTTGAGGGTGACGCTCATGAAGGCGGTCACGACGCCCATGACGAGCCCGACCCCCATGCCGCAGAGGATCCCGATGAGCAGGTTGTTGGTCTTCAGCACGACGAAGTAGGTCGTGAAGGCGGCGAGCAGCATGATGCCGTCGACGCCGAGGTTGACCACACCGCTGCGCTGCCCGACCGTCTCGCCGAGGGCGGCGAACAGGAACGAGGCCGCGAGGGCGAGGGCGGTCGCGAAGGTCGAGGTGAGCACGGCGTAGGTGAAGAAGTGGCTCATGAGGGCCTTCCTCTCGCCGCGGGGGCGGCCGGCTCAGTCGCGGCGGCCGGCTCGGCCGGGGCGGCCGGTTCGGGGTCGCCGGTCTCGCCGACCGGCGGGCCGTCGCGTGAGGCGGCGACGCGAAGCGGCTGGGCGGCGCGGAAGCTCTCGAGGAATCGGAGGTGGAGCGGTTGGCGGGGCCCTGAGACACCGGGGAGGTCGATGGCCTGCAGGCGGGCCCGGCGACGCATGTAGTCGAGCGAGACGACGAAGATCACGACCAGGCCCTCGAGCGTGGTGATCACGTCGGCCGGCACGCCGATGGCCACCTGGAGCGCGTCGCCGCCCGTCAGCATCCCGCCGAACAGGAAGGCGGACACGACGCACCAGAGCGGGCTGAGGCCGCCGAAGAGGGCGACGACGATGCCGTTGAAGCCGTCTGAGCCGGTGAAGCCCGTGAGGCTCCCGTCGGACACCATGCGGTGCGAGACGCTGCCGAACACGAGGAGGGCGCCCCCGAGGCCGCACATGGCGCCGCTCAGCGTCATGGCGAGGGTCATGGTCCGTTTCACCGCCATGCCGGCGTAGTTGGAGGCGTCGCGCGAGATGCCGACCGAACGCAGCCGGAACCCGAAACCGGTCCTCGTCAACATCACCCACGCCCCCACCGCGAAGACGACGGCGAGGATCACTCCGAGGTGGAGCTGGCTGCCAGAGCCGAGCGTGGGCAGCCACGAGTGCGGCGAGAGGAGGCGGGTTTCGGGGATGAGGCCGTAGGTCGAGTTCTGCGTGTGGTCGACCATCGGCCCGGCGAGCAGGTAGTTCATGACCTGCACCGCGACGAGGTTCAGCATGATCGTCGAGAGGATCTCGTTCACGTTGAAGTAGGCCTTGAAGGCGCCCGGGATGGCACCCCACACGGCGCCGCCGGCGGCACCGGCGAGGAGCACGAGCGGGACGAGCACCGCCGTCGGCAGGTTCGGGACGGCGAGCGCCACGGCCGAGCCGGCGAGCCCTCCCATGGCGAGCTGCCCCTCGCCGCCGATGTTCAGCACGTTCGCCCGAAAGGCGATGCAGATGCCGATGGCGACGAAGAGCAGCGGAGCCGCCCGCACGGCCGTCGCTCCGAGGGCGTAGGTGCCGCCGAAGGCCCCGACCACCATGGCGTGGTAGCCGGTCAGCGGGTTCGCGCCGAGGGCGAGCATGACGACGGCGCCGAGGAGGAGCGCCACCACCAGCGAACCCGGCAGCGCGAACCAGCTGAGGAAGATCCGTTGCCAGTGACGTATCGTCACGAGCGGGTCCCTCGCGCCATCGCTCCTCCGGTCGGCCAGATCGCACTACCGCCACCGGGACGTGCCCGATGGCGGCTCTAGCGGTGACCATACGCAGGGGACTTTCAGCTGCTCAGGGCCGAAAGTCCCTTTCCAAACGGCGCGTCCGGCAGTTACCGCCCCTCCCCCTCGGCAGGCCTGTGACGCCCGTGTGACGCGCCGTCGTCAGCCTTCGGTCCCGGAGATCAGCTCCGCCGGGCGCCGAGAAGGCACCCGTGACACAGCGAAGGGAAGGGAACCCATGCGCCTCAAGATCATCGCCGCGCTGCTCGTGGCGGCTGGGTTGGCCACAACGCTCTGCGGGGTGGCATCGGCATCAGGCCGAACGACCGCGACCAAGTCCAGCACCGAGCACTTCTGGGTGTCGGGGTTCAGCCCGAGGACCGGCAAGCCGACCGAGTTCGTCGGGACCGGGCTCTTCACCGACGCAGGAAAGCTCATCGGCCACCACAAGGTCGTGCTCTCGAAAGGCACCTTTGTGGTGAACAAGAGCAAGCTCCACGGCAGCTTCAAGCTCGACAAGACGAGCTGCCTCGTCGCGGAGACGGTCTCGGGCTCCGTCAGCCTCGGCCACGGCACTGGCGCCTACAAGGGGATCTCCGGCACCCTCCCGGTCAAGGGCTCCGCCGAGGCAGTGCTCCCCCGGACGAAGAGCGGGAAGTGCAACGAGAACAGCAGCTCGGTGCTCGGAATCACCGGTGAGTTCTCCGGGAGCGGCACGGTCACGATCAGCGGCTGAGCCGCCTACCAACTGGCGGAACCGCGGCCGCCTCCGCCTGGGCGGGGGCGGCCCGGGCGCGACCCGGGGCCGGCCCGGGGCGTCAGAAGGGGTGGAGGGAGACGGAGAGGGTTTCGAGCTCGACGAGCAACATCGTGCTCGGGGCGAGGTCCTCGAAGCCGTCCGGCCCGAGGCCGGAGTGCACGACGGTCACGCCGCTGCTGTCCTGCCGGTAGCGGATGCGCAGGTAGTGGTCGAGGTGCTCGGGCGGGATCCGCTCCTCGCTCCCGACCACCCGCAGGATCTCGTCGCGGGGCGGCGGGGCGATGTCCTCCCGCCCGTGGATGAACACGAGCGCCTCGGGCGAGAGCAGGACGGCGTTCAGGCTGGCGTCGTCGCAACGCGCCGCGATCTCGCCCGTGGCGCGCTTCACCGCCCGAACGAGGTCCCCCTCCTCCTGCTCGAGCGACTGGAGGATGAGCAGGAAGTACCGCTCGCTGTCGGTGCTGCCGCGGCGGCGCTCCCGCCAGGCGGGCTCGAGGAGGTCGTCGAGCGCCTCGGGCGGTTTGATGCTGCCCTGGTGGGCGAAGGCCCAGCCGTCGGCCACGAAGGGATGCGTGTTGGCCTCCTCGACCGCGAGGCCGAGGGTGGCCCAGCGCAGGTGGACGAAACCCGCCCGGCCGAGCGCCCTCTCCCCGAGGCGCCGGAACTCCGGGTCCTCGCGGGCAGGCGTCGTCGACTTGCGCGTCTCGACCGTCCCGTCCTGCCCCACCCATGCCATGCCCCACCCGTCGCGGTGGAGCTCGGAGAGCGCCGTGAACCGCTCGAAGCCCTCGCTCCCGAGGGCCTCGGCAGCCGACTCCGGCTCGTGCCCGGCATAGGCGAGCAGGCGGCACATCAGGCGGCTCCCCCTTCCCCGCCGAGCCCGTAGAGGCGGCGGGCGTTCCCGGCGCCCATCAGCTCGGCGACCCGGACGAGCTCCGCCTCGCTCCGCTGCTCGAGGGACACGAGCGGCTCGAGGACCGAGTCGAGCCCGGCCCGGAAGTGCTCGGCGCCGAGGAGGTGCAGCTCGGCGAGGCCGAAGGCGTCCGAGGAGTAGAGCATCTTGTGGAAGTAGCTGGCCTCGAGCGCCTCGGCGAGCACGCCCGTCGCCCGGTGGCCGGCGTAGGTGATGACGAAGCCGACGTCGAAGTAGACGTTCGGGTACACCGCCGCCAGGTAGGCCGCCTCGCGGTGGTATGGGTAGCAGTGCAGCAGCATGATCGGCGTCCCGAGCGGGTCGGCCAGCCGGATGAGCCGGGTGAGGAGCGAAGGGTTGGCCCGGTGCAGCTCGAGATCGGTGTCGCCGTAGCCCACGTGGAACTGGAGCGGCGCGCCTGCCCGGATCCCCGCCCAGACGAGGTGGCGCAGCACCGTCGGGTGCGCCACCCTGAGGCTCTTCGTGCGTCCCGCCTCAAAGAGCCACTCCCCGACCGCCTCGCGCACCTCGGCGGGCGACGGCTCAGCCGGGTCGACGTCGAGCCCGTAGCGGTAGGCGAGCACCGACTTCGTGCCGACCGCCCTCGGCGCCGGCGACCCTGCCGGCCGCGCGAGCTCGGCGGTGAGGCGCTCCCCGAACACGTCGGCGAACTTCTCAGCAGTGACGCCGTCGGCGGCCACCTGCTCGGCGAGGTGCTCCAGCCGGACGATCTCGCGCACCGGCGTGTCGGCCAGCTCCGCCAGCTCGCCCGGCGTCACGAGGTCGTCGGACCGGAACCCGTGGTCGACGAGCAGCGTCTCGACCCGGGCGGCGCGCAGCAGCAGGCGGTTCGCCTCGGCGCCGCCGAGCTCGAAACGCCGCTCGAGGTACTCCTCGGGCGTGGCGCTCGCAGAGAGTCCGAGGACCGGCGCGCACACCCGCAGCAGCGCCGCCCCGAGAAACGAGTCGAAGTGCGTCCGGCCCGGCGCCGGCGGCGCACCCCCCTCGGTGATGAGGCGCTCGAAGGCCGTGCGGTCCGCCACGTCGACCACCACCGAGTGGACGTGGTGGTCGACGAGCGGCGTCGAGCTGAAGCGGCCGTCCACGGCCGGCTCAGTGCCGCCACCGGGTGGCGGTGGCCACCTCGTCGGGGGTTGAGTCGGCGAAGAGCTGCACCTCGGCCCGGCGGACCGCCGCGACGGTCTCGTAGAGGGGGTAGCCGAGCGCCTCTCTCAGGACCTCGCTCTCGTCGTAGCGCTCGAGCGCCTCGGGGAGGCTCCCCGGCAGGCGCGCCACGCCGGCGGCCTCGATCTCCTCGGCCGTCATCGAGGCCGGGTCGACGCCGATCTCCTCGGGCAGGTGGAGGCCGTCGGCGATGCCGGCGAGGCCCGCCGCCAGCACCGCCCCCGCCACGAGGTAGGGATTGGCGCTCAGGTCGAAGCTCTTCACCTCGAGGTTGGCGCCCTTCGCCTCGTGGCCGGCCGTCCCGGTGACGAAGCGCAGCGCGGCCTCCCGGTTCTCGTGGCCCCACACCTGGTAGGCGCCGGCCCAGTGCTGCGGGACGAGGCGGAGGTAGCTCGCCACGCTCGGCGCCCCGAGGACGAGCAGCGCCGGCAGCTCGCGGAGCACCCCGGCCGAGAACGCCTCGGCCTCCTTGGTCATGCCGTAGCGCCCGTCGCCGCCGTGGAAGACGTTCTCGCCCTCCCTCCACAGGCTGAGGTGCACGTGCCCGCCGTTGCCGACGTGGCCGGCGACCACGCTCGGGGAGAACGACGTCCGCCAGCCCTGCCGCCGTCCCACCGCCCGCAGCGTCTGGCGTGCGAGGACGCTGTCGTCGGCCGCCCCGACGGGATCGTTCGGCGCGATGGAGATCTCGAACTGGCTGGCGGCGTACTCGGGGTGCACCTGGTCGACCTCGAGACCCTCGGCCTCGAAGGCGGCGAGGACGTCGCGCAGGTAGTCGGAGCACTCGACGATCCTCGTCATGCCGTAGGCCGGTCCGATCGCCACCGGCTCGAAGTCGTCGCCCGGGGCATCGAGGCCGATGGCCCACTCGAGCTCGAAGGCCATCTGCGCCGAGAGGCCAAGCTCGGCCGCACGCTCCACCATCCGGGCGGCGAAGCTCCTGTGGCAGAGGGGGTGCGCCTCGCCGGCCCTCGTCAGTCGGTCCACTGGGGCCCACGCCCAGCCCGGCTGAGCGGCGAGCTCGACGACGCGGTCGAGCGCCGGGTAGAGGCGGAGATCTCCGACCGGGCCCGTCGAGGTCTCGCTCGTCGTGATCGAGTCGTCGAGGAGGAAGACGTCGAACACGGGCGACATGCCGACCCCCGCGGCGGTCGCCTTGGGCAGCCGGGCCGTCGGGATGGCCTTCACCCGCGTGACGCCGGCGTTGTCGACGTAGGTGAGGGCGACGCCGGCCACCCCACGCTCGGCCAGCTCGTCGGCGAGCGACGCGGCCCTCGTCTCGTCGTCCCCTGTCCGCCTCGTCGCGGTGGCTGCCATGCGTCCTCCCCTGTGCCTTCTCCGGGCCGCCCGGCTCGTGGTGCCGAGCTCCCCACTGCCTGCCGGCCGTCCCGGCCATAGTCCCTAGACGCCCCTGGAAGAGGCTCGTAACATACCGCTCGTGCCCACGTCACCCTCAGAAGTCAGCGATCTTGAGGCGTCTTCCAGCCGGCGCCTGAGCGGCCGCCTCACGATCTGGGCGGCCATCGGACTCTCCGTCGGCCTCATGGCGCCGAGCATGGCCGCCAACATCAACCCGCAGGGAGCGGTGGGCTCGGTCGGCCGCGCCATCCCGCTCGCCTTCCTCATCGCTGCGGTCGGCGTGCTGCTCGTCTCCTACAGCATCGCCCGCCTCTGCCAGCACTTCCACCACGCCGGCTCGGTGTACGGCTTCGTCGGCGCCACCCTCGGCGTCCGGCCGGGCGTCGTGGCGGGGTGGGGCCTCATCGGCACCTACATGTTCTACGCGGTGACGACCACGATCGCGGCGGGCATCTTCGGCACCTCGCTCCTGCAGACGCTCAAGATCTGGACGAACCCGCCGCTCTGGGCGCCCTTCATCCTCGCCGGTGCCTTCATGGTCCTCATCGGCCTCCTCGCCTCCTCGCCGGTCCGCCGCGCCACGAGCGTCCTGCTCGGCTTCGAGGGCGGCACGGTCGCCCTCATCCTCATCGTGAGCGTCGTCGTGCTCGTCAAGCTCGTGGGCGGCCACGCCCCCGGCGGCCACCACTTCACGATGAGCGTCTTCACCGTGCCGTCCGGCACGAGCCCGTCGGCGCTCGCCCTCGGCTCCGTCTTCGGCTTCCTCTCCTTCGCCGGCTTCGAGGCCTCCGCCACGCTCGGCGAGGAGACGGCCCGGCCGCGGCGCGACATCCCGCGGGCCATCATCGGCACCGTCCTGTTCGGCGGCGTCTACTTCGTGTTCGTCACCGCCATCGAGGGCATGGGCTTCGGCACGACCGCCCACGACATGACGGTGTACGCCAGCACGGGGTCGCTCCTCGGCTCGCTCGGAGCGACCTACCTCACGGCCTGGGTCGGCGACCTCGTCACGTTCGGGACCGTGGTGAGCGCCTTCTCGTGCGCCCTCGCCTGCGTGGTCGGGTCGTCACGGATGCTCTACTCGCTCGCCCGCGACGCCTCCCCCGGCACGCCGCTCGCCCGCGTGTCGCAGCGCTGGAAGACGCCGGTCCCCGCCATCATGGGCATCATCGCCTTCGCCGGCGTCGTCTACATGGTCTACGGCCTGGCCTTCGGGCAGACCGCCCTCGACATCTTCGCCACCTCCGGCACGATCGGCACGCTCATCCTCCTCGTCGTCTACCTGCTCGCGACGGCCGGGGCGACGAGGCTCTTGTTCTTCTCCGGCCCCGCCAAGGTGCGCCGCTGGGAGATCGTGATCCCCTTCGCCGGGGCGGTCGTGCTCGGCTACACCCTCTACCGCAACGTCTACCCGTACCCGACGGGCACCGGGGCCTGGCTGCCGATCTGGGCGGGTGGCTGGCTGGCGGTCGCGGTCCTCGCCGTGCTGGCGGCTCCCGGGGCGACCCGGCGCATCGGCCGGCTCATGACCGAGGCCGACGGGTTGAAACCGCTCGAGCCCGAGCACGAGCCTGCACCGACTCCTGTCGGGGCAGGCGCCGGCGCTGGCGCTGTCGGCGGGGGCGCCTGAGCCCTCCGGCCCGCCGGGGCGCGCCCTCCGGCCTGCCGGCGTGCGCCCTCCGGCGCGTCCCTTCGTGAGTTAGGGCCAACATGGTGCTGTTGCTCACCAAGCGATGAGTCCGGCCGCCCGCATGGCCGGCCGACCGGCGGGCCGCGGGCGGGATCAGCGGGAGCGGCCGTGCCTCCCGTGGCCGTCGAGCGTCGTCGGGCCGACGTGGCCGTCGAGCCACTCACAGAGCGGCCGGCTCGCCCGCAGGAAGGACACGACCCTCTTTCTCGCCTCGGAGGTGCCGAGCCACTCCCCGACCGACCACTGCTGCCAGCTGATGAGCCCCTTCCCGCGCAGGAGGTCGGCGCGGGGATGGTCCTTCGGGTAACCCTTCGGCACGGTCTTCAGGGCGTCGTGGCTCTCGACCGACGCACCACGGCCTCGCAGCCCGGCGACGAGGCGCTCCAGCTCGGCGCCTGAGCCGGGCGAGTCGACCGCCGCCCGGTACCGCTCCAGCTGGTCGGGCGCCATCATGTACATCCCGCTCCCAGCCCCGAGGGCCTCCGCCGAGAGCGAGACGTACCCGCGCTCGCCGACGGTGGCGGCGATGTTCGTCTTGTAGGGCGACTTGTCCTTCGAGAAGCGGACGTCCCGGTACGGCCGGAAGAGGTGCGCCTCACCGAACTCGCCCGCCAGCTCGGCGAGGAGCGCCTCCATGGGCGCCTTCACCGACGACTCGTAGACGCCCTTTCGCTCCAGCCAGTAGGTCTTCGAATTGTCGGCCTCGAGGCCCTCGAAGAACTCGATCGCCTCGACCGGCCAGCCCTTGAACGCAGCCATCGGCCGGAGCCTACGCCCCGCTTTGGCACGAAACCCCGACGTCGCGCGGCCACGATCCCCGCTCACGCACCCTCGAGCCGCCCCTCGAGCAGCAAGGCCAGCCGCTCCTCGACGACGGCCCGCCCCTCATCGGAGACGTCGACGACCACGACCTTCTCGCGACTACGGGCGCCGCTTCGGAGATGGACGTCCCGCGAGGCCACGCCGAGCGCCTCGGCGAGCGCCCGCAAGGCCGCCTCGGTCGCCCGGCCGTCCACCGCCCGCTCGCTCACCGCCACGACGAGGGCGCCCCCGTGCGACCCGCCGACGAACGGCCGGGAGGCGCCCGGTCGGACGTGGAGACGCACGCGCACGACAGCAGTCTTCCCCGCGAGCCCGCACCGCCGGAGGCGCACACGGCGGTGCCGTGCCAGCATGAGGCATGCCAGCTGGGCTCCCGGACCGGGCACAGGTCGTCGTGGTCGGCGGAGGCGTGATCGGCGTCTCGATCGCCTACCACCTCACCAAACTGGGGTGGAGCGACGTGCTCCTGCTCGAGCGCCACGCCCTCACCTCAGGCACGACCTGGCACGCCGCCGGGCTCATCACCTCGGCCGGCATGACCGACGACGCCGCCCTGTTCATGAGCATCCACTCCCGCGAGCTCTACGCCCGCCTCGAGGAGGAGACCGGCCTCTCGACGGGCTTTCGCCGCTGCGGCCACCTGCACGTGGCGACGATCCCCGAGCGGGTCGAGTCGCTCCGGCGGGAGGCCGCCTACGCCAAGCGCTTCGGCCAGGAGTCGCATGAGCTCGGTCCCGCCGAGGTGGCCGAGCTGTGGCCGCTCGCCGACACCTCCGACCTCCTCCGCGGCTTCTACGTGCCGATCGAGGGTCGGGCGGACCCCCACGACGTCGCCATGTCGCTCGCCCGGGGCGCCCGCATGGGCGGGGCCACCATCGTCGAGGGCGTACCGGTGACAGGGATCTCGACCAACGCGAGGGGCGACCGGGTGACGGGCGTGCGCACCGCCGAAGGCGACGTCGAGGCCGAGACGGTCGTGCTGGCAGCCGGGGTGTGGAGCCGCCAGCTCGGCGACGCCATCGGGGTGTGCGTGCCCCTCCAGGCGGCCGAGCACTACTACCTCATCACCGAGCCGTTCGGCGTGGCCGCGGACCTGCCCGTGCTTGAGGACCCGTCCACCTACGGCTACTACCGGGAGGAGACAGGCGGGCTCCTCGTCGGGCTGTTCGAGCCCGACGCCCGGGCGTGGCGCCTCGACGGCATCCCCGACGACTTCGCCTTCGGCGAGCTCGAGCCCGACTGGGAGCGGGTGAGCCCGTTCGTCGACAAGGCGATGGCCCGGGTGCCTGCCCTCGAGAAGGTGGGGGTGCGCAAGTTCTTCTGCGGGCCGGAGTCGTTCACGTCCGACGTCCACCCCCTCCTCGGCGAGACGCCCGAGATCCGGGGGCTGTTCACCGCGACGGGGCTCAACTCGCTCGGCATCCTCCTCGGCGGAGGCGTCGGCGCCGTCATGGCGGACTGGATCGTGAACGGGCGCCCGCCGGCGATCGACCTGACGGGCTTCACGACGGACCGGACGGCCACCCACGAGGTCACGCGCCGCTTCCGCGAGGAGCGGACCGTCGAGCAGCTCGGCGTCCTGTTCGGGGACGCCTACGCCCCGGGCTGGACGCCCGCCACCGCGCGGGGCGTGCGCCGCTCGCCGGTGCACGAGCGCCTCGTGCGGCACGGGGCCCGTTTCGACACGACGACCGGGTGGGAGTGGGCGGACTTCTTCGCCGGCGAGGGCCGCCCCGTGCCGGAGGTCGCCCAGTCGTGGGGCCGCCAGCCGCACTGGTCGCTCGTGGAGGAGGAGCACCGTGCGGTCCGCGAGGCGGTCGGACTGCTCGACATGTCGTTCATGTGCAAATTCCTCCTCGAGGGCCGCGACGCGGCCGCCGTGCTGCACCGCCTCGTCGTGTCCGACGTCCTCGGCGCCCCGGTCGGCAAGGTGACCTACACGGCCATCTGCCACGAGGGAGGCGGCATGTGGTGCGACTGCACGTTCACCCGCCTTTCCCACGACCGCTTCCTCGTCGTCGGCACCGACCTCGTCGCACGCCGGCTCGAGGCGCTCCTGCGCCGGGCCGTCGGCGAGGACGAGGCGGCCACCGTCACCGATGTCACCGCCGGCTTCGCCCTCTTCAGCCTGCAGGGCCCGCGTTCGCGCGAGCTCCTCTCGGCCCTCTCGTCGGCCGACCTGTCGAACGAGGCGTTCCGCTACCTGACGGGCCGGTCGATCGACGTCGCCTACGCGGCGCCGGTCTGGGCGCAACGGGTCACCTACGTCGGCGAGCTCGGCTTCGAGCTGCACGTGCGGGCCGACATGGCGCTCTCGGTCTACGACGCCCTCTTCGAGCAGGGCGGCGCCCTCGGCCTCCGTGACGTCGGGATGTCGGCGCTGAACGGCCTACGCCTCGAGAAGGGCTACCGCGACTACGGCCACGACATCGGCAACGACGACACGCCGCTCAGCGCCGGGATCGGTTTCGTCCTCGACTGGGAGAAGGGCGACTTCCCCGGCCGCGAGGCGCTCGTCAAGGAGCGCGACGCCGGGCCGCTCCCCGAGCGCCTCGTCAATCTCCTCCTCCTCGAGCCCGAGCCGCTCCTCTGGGAGCTGGAGGACGTCCTGTGCGACGGCGAGCTCGTCGGAGAGGTCGAGGCGGGCGCCTACGGCTACACCCTCGGCGGTGCCGTCGCCATCGCCACCGTGCGCCACGACGAGGGGGTGACCCCCGCCTGGCTCTCCTCGGGCCGTTTCGAGGTCGTCGTGAACGGCCGTCGCGCGCCCGCCCGGGTCCAGTTCGCCCCCCTCTACGACCCGAAGCGCGAGCGCATCCTCTCCTGAGGGATCAGCCGGCGTTCGCCTCGACGAGCTCCCGGCCGATGCGGGCCAGCTCCTCGCGGACGGCGGGCGGGTCCTCGACGACCACCTCGCGGCCGAAGCGGGCGAGGTGGACGGCGGCGGCGCCCGCGCTCGGCACGAGCACCCGGAACCGGCGCCACCCCTCCCGGCCGCCCTCGAGCTCCTCGACGGTCGTCCACCCGCGCATGCCGGCCGTGAGGCCCAGCACGGCCGCCTCGCTCACCTCGAGGGTGACGGCGAGGAGGCGCATCCTCTCGAAGAAGTCCCGCTGAGCGGACTCCCACTCCTCTGCCAGGTCGAAACCCGCCGGGATCTCGCTCAGCTCGGTCGTCCGGCCCACTGCCTCGATGCGTGACAGCCGAAACGTCCGCCGCCCTTCCTCGGTCCCGGCGAGCAGGTACCAGACGCCGTGCTTGGCGACGAGGCCGTAGGGATGGACCCGCCGTCGCCGGGCGGGCTCACCCGGCTTCGCATACTCGAGGTCGACCTGCACCCTCGAGGCGACCGCCTCCCGCAGCGGGTCCAGCCACTGCTCTCCCTCCTCACCTCCCTCGAGCGGCAGACCCCAGGCGGAGGCGTCGATGACCGTGCGACCGGTCGCAGCCGCGACGCCCTCGCGGAGCGGCTCGGGGAGGGCCACGAGGACCTTGCGCAGCGCGGAGCGGAGGGCCGGCTGCACGCCCGTCGCGCTCGTCGCGGCAGAACCGGCGACGAGGAAGAGCGCCTGCGCCTCCTCGACGGTGAACCCGGTGAGGTCGAGCCGGTGCCCCCCGAGGAGCGCCCAGCCGCCGCCCCTTCCCCGCTGGGAGTAGAGCGGCACCCCGGCGGTGAGGAGGGAGTCGAGGTCGCGTCGCACCGTGCGCTCCGAGGTCTCGAGCAGGTCGGCGATCTCGCCGGCCGTCAGCTGCCCGTGTGTCTGGAGCAGGAGGACGATCGCCACCAGCCGGTCCGCTCGCACCTCGCCCATCGTACCGAACAAATAGGACAGAAGATGGACGCTTTCCTCCCGTAGGCTGCCGGCGACGACATCGACAAGAAGGAGCGCGATCCCCATGAGCGCAAGTCCCGACCCCCGCGAGCTGCTGCGACGGGCCCTCGCCCAGTCGTCCGAGGTGATCGCCTCGGTGAGGCCCGACCAGCTCGATGGCCCCACGCCCTGCGAGAAGTTCGACGTGCGGACCCTCATCGGCCACATGACCTTCGCGGCCGACCGCGTCGCCGAGGCAGGCCGGCGCGACACGATCGCCCCGGTCGGCGACACCGTCAGCACCGTGGCCGACGGCGAGCTGGCGTCGGCCTTCGACGCAGCGGCCCGCCGGGTGGCCGACGCCTGGAACCGGCCGGGCGCCCTCGACGGCGACATCGACCTGCCGTTCGGCAGCTACCCGGCTCCCGCCGTCGTCTCGATCTACGTGATCGAGCACGTCGTGCACGCCTGGGACCTCGCCGTCGCCACCGGCTCGCCGGTCGTCCTCGACGACGAGCTCGCCGGGGCGGCGCTGAGCGCGGCGGAGGAGACCGTGCCGGCCGACCAGTACCGCGGTGGAGAGGACATGCCCTTCGGCGAGGTGGTCGCCGTGGCACCCGACGCCCCGGTCTACGACCGCCTCGCCGGCTACCTCGGGCGCGACCCCTCGGCCCGTTTCGCCGCCTCCGGAGGGACGTCGCGATGAGCAAGGTCGAGCGAGAGGACCTGCTCGAGACCTTGCGCAAGGCGAGGCACTTCCTGCGCTTCACGGTGCGCGACCTGACCGACGAGCAGGCCCGCCGGCGGACGACGGCGAGCACCCTCACCCTCGGAGGGATCATCAAGCACGTGACGATGGCGGAGGCGGGCTGGGCCCGTTTCATCGTCGAGGGCACCTCGGCGATCCCGCCGGCGGACGCCGAGAGCCTGGCCAGGCACGCGGCGTCGTTCGAGTTCGGCGAGGACGAGACCCTGTCCGGCCTCCTCGAGGCCTACGCGGAGACGGCGGCCGCCACCGACCACCTCGTCGACACCCTCCCCGACCTCGACGTCTCCCACCCGCTGCCGGAGGCGCCCTGGTTCGAGCCGGGCGTGCGCTGGTCGGCCCGAAGGGCCCTGCTCCACATCGTCGAGGAGACGGCGCAGCACGCCGGGCACGCCGACATCGTGCGCGAGTCGCTCGACGGGGCCCGCTCGATGGGCTGAGACTCGTCGGCGTGCTCGCCGACGAGACGCTGCGACGGACGACGGCCGGCCGCCTCCGGGCGGCCGGCTGCGTGGCGGCCGAGGAGGAGGCGGACGAGCTCATCGAGGCCGCCGGCGACGGGGCGGCGCTCGAGGCCTCGCTCACCCGCCGCGAAGCGGGCGAGCCGCTCGCCTGGCTCACCGGCTGGGCCCTGTTCTGCGGCCGGCGCCTCGCGGTCGAGCCCGGCGTCTACGTCCCGCGCTGCCAGAGCGAGGGGCTCGCGAGGAGGGGGGCCGTCCGCCTCGCCGCCAGCCGCAGCAAGCGGGCCGCCGACCTCTGCACCGGGACGGGCGCCGTCGCCCTCCACCTCCGCCGAGACGTCCCCTCTGCCGTGGTCGTGGGCGTCGACTGCGACTGGCGGGCGGTCGCCTGCGCGGCCCGAAACGGCGTCCCGGGCGTTGTCGGCGACCTCGGCACCGCCCTTCGCCCGGGCGTCTTCGACGTGGTGACGGCGGTCGCCCCCTACGTCCCGACCGAGGAGATGGCCTTCCTCCCCCGCGACGTGCGCCTGCACGAGCCGCAGGTGGCGCTCGACGGCGGGCCCGGCGGCCTCGCCGTCGTGCGCCGCGTCGTCGCGGAGGCGGCCCGCCTCCTCCGCCCCGGCGGATGGCTCCTCGTCGAGGTGGGAGGAGGCCAGGACGAGGCGCTCCGGCCGTCGCTCGAGGCCGCCGGCTTCGGCCAGGTGTCGCCCTGGGCCGACGAGGAGGGGGACCTCCGCGGCGTCGAGGCCCGGCTCACGGCTCGAGGGCCGGCCGGCGGACTCAGGTGACGAAGCCGCTCGAAGGCCCCGGCTCCTCGCCGACCCGCACCGCCACTGGAGTCCTCGGCCTTCCTCGCTGAGGCTCGCCGCCCCTCTCGGGCGGACGGCTCAGAACACCCCGAAGCGGATCGCCGACGCCAGCCCGAACAGGAGCGAGTAGACGGCGAAGGGGTACAGCGTCCTCGTCCTGAAGTAGCGCGAGAGGAAGACGACCGCGAACAGCGAGGTGGCGGCGGCGGCCAGGCTCCCGACGACCACCTGGCCCCTGATGCCGTTGCCGAGTGTCCCGAGCAGGTCGGGCACCTTGAGCGCCCCCGCCGCCAGGATGACCGGGGTCGAGAGGAGGAAGGAGAACCGCAGGGCGTTCTCCCGGCTGAGACCCCGGAACATCCCGCCGACCATGGCGACGCCCTCCCGGCTGATGCCGGCGAGGAGCGCCGACGCCTGGGCGACGCCGATGATGGCCGCCGAGGGCGCACCGATCCGGGAGAGCTGGCGCTCGGCCTCGGCGTCCATCGGGACGATCCCCTCGTCGCGGCGCCGGTGCCGCGCCGTCGCGGCGGCCTGGTGGGCCGCGGCGCGGGTCGGGCCCTCGGTCTCGAACACCTCGCCCACCGTGCCGCTCCCCGTCCGGACCGGGACGCGGCTCGGGCGGGGGTGGCGGTGGAACCACTCGCCGAGGAGCAGGATGCAGCCGTTCGCCATGAGGAAGAGCGCCGCGGCGAGCGGTTTCGCGAACAGCACCCGGAACTGGTGCTCGAACACGATGCCGAGGGCGCCGACCGGGACCGTCGCGACGACGATGAGCCACGCGAGGCGCTCCTCGTAGGTGACGACCTTGCGGCGGGCGAGGCTGCGGAAGAAGCCGGCGATGAGCCTCACCCACTCCCGTGCGTAGAAGCCGAGGAGCACCACCGCCGTCGCCAGGTGAAGGCCGACGACGAAGGCCAGGTAGGGGCTCTCGGCCATCGACTCTTGGCGGACGAGGGTCGCCCAGGTGCCCCCGATCCAGGAGGGGATGAGGACCGTGTGCCCGAGGCTCGAGATCGGGAACAGCTCGGTCACCCCCTGGATCAGGCCGATGACGACGGCCTGCAGGAAGTTGATGTGGTACACGCCGTGGGTGGCCGCGAGCATGGCTGTCAGAGTACGGCCGACGTGCGGAGGGCCCGCGGGAGAGGTGGTCCCGGCGGGTCAGGATTTCCGAAGGAACGTGTCGAATTCGGCCGGCCCCGTTCGACTCATGGTCGGTGCCGCCGGTGACAGGCTCTCCGGAGGCGCCGGACCGAGCAGACGACCGAGAGGTCCGACGAGAGAGGTGGCGACATGCGGTTCATGATGTTCATCTATCCGAACATCTCCGAGTCCGACTGGATGCCGGACGCGGAGGCCGTGGCGGCGATGACCGCCTACAACCAGGAGCTGAGCGAGGCGGGCGTGCTGTTGTCGCTCGACGGTCTCGCCCCGACGGCGAAGGGCGCCCGGGTGAGCGGCGGCGACGGAAGGATCACCGTCATCGACGGCCCTTTCACCGAGGCGAAGGAAGTCGTCGGCGGCTACTGGCTGATCGAGGTCTCCTCGAAGGAGGAGGCTGTCGAGTGGGCCAAGCGCTGCCCGGCGGTCAAGGGCCCTGCCAGCATCGAGGGCTACGACGGGCCGGTCCCGGTGATCGAGGTGCGGCAGGTCTTCGAGATGGCGGACTTCCCGCCCGAGGTCCTGGCCGCCGCCGGGCTCGAGCAGGCTTGACGGCGACGTGACGCCGGCCGGGGACGATCACGCCCGCGCCGTCGAGGCGGTGTGGCGGATCGAGTCGGCCGGCGTCGTCGCGTCACTCGCCCGGTACACGGGCGACGTCGCCGTCGCAGAGGATCTCGCCCAGGACGCCTTCCTCGCCGCCCTCCAGCAGTGGCCGGAGACGGGCACGCCTCCACAGCCTCGTGCCTGGCTCATCACGGTCGGCCGTCGCCGGTTCGTCGACCAGCTGCGCAGGCGAAGCGCCTTCGAGGCGCGTGAGCCCGAGCTCGCCCGACAGGCACACCGGGCGCAGCAGTCGGCCGACGACGAGGCGACCGCCTCGGTCGAGGCGGGGGTCGGCCGGGAGCCGGGGGACGACGTCCTTCGCCTCGTCTTCTGCTGCTGCCACCCGGTGCTCGCACACGAGTCGCAGGTGGCCCTCACGCTGAGGGCCGTGGCCGGCCTCACGACAGGACAGATCGCCCGCGCGTTCCTCGTCCCCGAGGCGACGGTCGCGCAGCGGATCGTGCGAGCGAAGCGCCGGCTGACGGAGGCGTCGGTGACTTTCGAATTGCCGGGCGCCGGCGAGATCGAGGGGCGGCTGGCCGCCGTCCTCGACGTCGTCTACCTCGTCTTCAACGAGGGATACGTGCCGACCACGGGCGACCAGTGGTTGGACCCGATGCTCTGCGCCGAGGCCCTCAGGCTCGGGAGGGTGCTGGCGGCCCTGCTGCCGGGCGAAGCGGAGGTGCACGGGCTCGTCGCGCTGATGGAGCTGCAGTCCTCCCGGCTGCGCGCGAGGCGCGGCGCCGACGGGCGGCCGCGCCTTCTCGGGGAGCAGGACCGCCGCCAGTGGGACCCGCTGCTCATCTCGCGGGGGCTCGCCGCACTCGAGCGGGCACGCGCCGAGGGCGGCGGCAGCCTCGGGAGCTTCGGGCTCCAGGCGGCGATCGCCGCCTGCCACGCCCGGGCCGCCTCGATGGACGACACGGACTGGGCCGAGATCGCCGCCCTGTACGAGCAGTTGTCGGTGCTGTCGCCCTCCCCCGTCGTCGAGCTCAACCGGGCGGTCGCCGTCTCGATGGCCCACGGGCCGGCCGCGGCGCTCGACATGGTCGAGCGGCTGACCGGCGACAGGCACCTCGCCGGGAACCACCTTCTCTGGAGCGTGCAGGCCGACCTCTTCGAGCGGCTCGGCGAGCGGGACCGAGCCCGCGCCGCCCTCGCCCGGGCCGCCTCGCTCGCCACCAACGAGAGCGAGCGCCGCCTCCTCGAGGAGCGAGCCGAGCGTCTCTGAGGGTGCGCTTGCCGGTCGCGGTGAGCCCATGTGACCTTCGCCTCTGACGAGGCGCCGGGCACGGGAGGACACTGTCCCTTGGAAGGAGGTGAGCCGTGTCCTTCCTTTGGTCGGTCGTCTGGCGGAGGTGGCGCGGCCCGCTCCTGTGCCTCGTTCTCGCTGCCGGCGCCGGGTGCGGCTCGGGCGCCTCGACGACGACCACCACCGCGACGCCGGCCTCGACGCACATCGCCGGCGACCCCGGAGGACGGATCCTCGCGGAGCTCCGCGACGTCGCCGGTGCTGTCCCGACGACGGCCCGCGTGAGCTGGAGACACCTCGATGAGCCGGTGCGCGACTCGTGTGACGGTGAGGCCGGGACCTGGGGCTACGACCCGGTGACGGTGGAGTTCGAGTTCACGGTCGCTTGGTCAGGGGGCGTCGTGCTCGGAAGCGTGCGCCGGGTGCTCGAGGGCGACGGCTGGAAGTGGACGGAACCCACTCCGGTGAGCTTTCCCGGGCAGGACTACGGCTCCTACGACGCCGCAGGCACCTGGGCGAGGACGCTCGCGGGGGGACGCCCGGCGACGGCCGCACTGACGCACGGGGCGTCGGGCTGGCATCTCATCGCCGAGGCTCCGGCGACCCTGCCGCCGCCGAAGCCCTGCTGATCCGCTCTGGACACACATCGGCCCTTCGACCCGAGGGGCTCAAGTGGCACCCGCCTGACGCCGATACTCGCAACGTGGGAGTCCGCCACACGAGCACCTCGGCGCGCCAGCTCGCCCCGATCGGACCGACCGATCGCACGCGGACCATCGCCTTCCTCGACGCCGCTGCCGCCTCGGGCCGCATCGGCAGCACCGAGAAGGAGGACCGCCTCGAGCTCGTGTTCCGCGCCCGGCTCGTCGGCGAGCTCGACGCCGCCGTCGCCGGCCTTCCGGGGGCCGCCGAGCTGCAGCTCGAGGTCCGTGGGCTCACGAAGTTCGAGCGCCGGGCCGCAGGCTGGGGCTGGCAGCGGCGCCTCGTCGCCTGGACGATCGGCTCGGTGCTGTTCTGGACGCTCGTCTGGGCCGTGACGGGGGGCAGCCCGCTCTGGCTCGGCGCCACGATGCTCTTGACGCTCCTCGCCTTCACCTTCCGCTTCGCCCGCCGCGGCAAGGCGGGCCTCCGCCTCTCGCGAGGCGCCGGCCGACGGGGAGGCCTCGCCCGCCTCTAGAGCCCCCGCGCCCTGTCAGCCGGGGATCACGGCCACGGGGCTCACCACCACGGGGCGAACCGGCCGGGAGCGAGGCGGTGACGCGGGTCGAGGGCGTCCTTCACCCGTCGCATGATCGCCGCGGCGGGAGGCGGCGGACCGGCCCGCAGCTCCGCGTCGGCGAGCCCGGGCGGATGCTGGCGGACCGACACCCGGCCGCCGAGCCCCTCCACGGCGGCACGGAACGCGGTGACGAAGCCCGCATGCGCGGTGATCGGCTGACCCTCGACCCGGACCGTGTGCACGCCGATCCCTGCGTGGCTCGCGAAGCTCGCCTCGAGCCCTTCCTCGCCGGCGAGGCGCGTGGCGGCCTCGCCGGCGGCGACAAGACGGTCGGGCAGGGTGACGGCCCGCACCACGGTGGTCTCCGCACCCGGCGACATGACCCCACAGGTCGCCCGGGCGACACGTCGGGCGACGGCGGCCGCCTCCTCGTCGGCGAGCTCCTCGGCCTCGAGCCCCTCCTCCCGACAGAGCGAGGCGGCCCGCCGCAGCTGGTCGCGCACCCCCACCTCGGTACCGGCGAAGGAGACGTGGAGGGCCCCCTCCGCCAGCTCGAGCGCCACCGGAAGGAGGGGCGAGGTGGCGAGCCTCGCAACGGCTTTCCCGGCGCGGGCGACGGACGCCTCGGCCCGCAAGGTGCGCACGGCCTCGGGGCGGGGGTGGACGCGGAGCGCCACCGAGGCCACGAGCCCGAGCGTGCCCTCCGCCCCGCAGAAGAGCTTGGCGAGGTCGTAGCCGGCCACGTTCTTGATCACACGACCGCCCGAGCGGGCGACGGTGGCGTCCGCCAGCACCACCGTCATGCCGATGACGGCGTCCCTCCAGCCGCCGTAGGCGTGACGGAAGGGCCCGACGTCACCGGCCGAGAGGGCGCCGCCGAGCGTCGCCCCGTCGCGGGCGCTCGGCGGCACGACCGGGATGAACTGTCCGCGGGCCGAGAGCTCGGCCTCGATGGCGTCGAGCCGCGTCCCCGCCCCGACGAGGACCGTCATGTCCCCCGGGCGATGCTCGAACGGCTCGACGAGCCCGGTCGTGTCCAGCACGACCGCCGCGCGAGGGTCCGGTGTGACCCAGGGCGTCGAGGCTCCGGCACCGCGCAGCTCGACGCTCGCGTCGGCTGCGGCCGCCTCCGCGAGCGCGTCGCGCGCCTCGCGGAGGCTCTCGGGCCGCACCACCTGTGGAAGGCCGGCGTCGCCCGCCGTCGTCACCATCGGCCGATGACGCCCGCCTCCTCGAGGGGATGCGGGCGGTACGGGCCCGGCCGCTCGCCGCAGAGCCGGGGGGTCGGGAACACCTTTCCCGGGTTGCAGGTGCCGGCCGGGTCGAAGGCGCCCCTGACGGTCTTCATGACCTCGAGGTCGGTCTCGGAGAACATGAGCGGCATGGCGCACGCCTTGTCGACGCCGACGCCGTGTTCGCCGGTGATCGACCCGCCGGCGCGCACGCAGGCGGCGATGATGCTCGAGGAGAGGGCTTCGGCTCGCTCGGCTTCACCGTCGCCCGACGAGTCGTAGAGCACGAGCGGGTGGAGGTTGCCGTCGCCGGCGTGGAAGACGTTGGCCACCCTGAGGCCGGCCTCCCGGGCGAGAGCGCCGATCTCGCCCAGCACCTCGGCGAGGCTCGTACGCGGGATGACGCCGTCCTGGATGAGGAAGCTCGGGCTGAGGCGGCCCATGGCGGCGAACGCCGCCTTCCTCCCGGCCCACATGCGGGCGCGCTCGGAGTCGTCGGCCGCCACCTTGAGGCCGGTGGCCCCCGCCGCCCGGCAGGCCCGCAGCACACGATCGAGCGTGCCTTCGCACTCCGCCCCGGTCCCGTCCACCTCGACGAGCAGCACGGCGCCGGCCTCTCGCGAGAACCCGGCGCCGACGGCTCGCTCGCAGGCCTCGACGGCGAGGGCGTCGAGCATCTCCATGGCGGACGGCACGATGCCCGCCGCGATGACGGCCCCCACCGCCTCGCCCGCCTCCACCGGACCGGGGAAGTCGACCAGCACGGTCTCGACCGCCTCTGGTCTGCGAAGGAGCCGTACGGTGGCGGCGCACACCACCCCGAGCGTCCCCTCGGACCCGACGAAGAACCCGCGCAGGTCGTAGCCCGGCGAGTCCTCGAGCCCGTCGCCGAGCTCGACGAGAGTCCCGTCACCGAGGACGACCTCGAGGGCGAGGACGTGGTGGGAGGTGAAGCCGTACTTGAGGCAGTGCGCCCCGCCCGAGTTCTCCGCGACGTTGCCGCCGATCGTGCAGACGACCTGGCTCGACGGGTCGGGCGCGAAGAACAGGCCGTGGGCGGCGGCCGCCCGGGACACCTCGAGGTTGGTGACGCCGGGTTCCACCGTCATGCGCCCGTTCGCCACGTCGAGCGAACGGATGCGCCGCATCCTCGTAAGGACGATGACGACGCCGTCGGCCGCCGGCATCGCCCCGCCGGAGAGGCCGGTGCCGGCTCCCCGGCTCACAAAGGGGAGCTCGTGGTCCCGGCAGAGCTCGACCACGGCCTGCACGTCCGCCGTCGACTCGGCGAGGACCGCGAGCAGCGGGACTGCCCGGTGGCTCGTCAGCCCGTCACATTCGTAGGTGCGCAGCTCGACCGGGTCGCTCAGCACCTGGTTCGGCCTGAGCCGGGACGTCAGCTCGGCGACGAGCGCCGGGACGCCGGGCGAGGCCGTCACGGCGATGCCACGAGGGGAGCCCCCCGGATGGAGGCGTCGACCACCTCGACCGGGTGCAGCACGCGGAACGACGGCCCGAGATGCCGCCGCAGCTGGAGGAGGCAGCCCGGGTTCCCCGCCGCCACGACCCGGGCACCGGTCTCGCGCACCGCCCCGGCCTTGGCCTCCCCGAGCGCCTCGGCCGTCGCGGGGCGCACGAGGTTGTAGATGCCCGCAGAGCCGCAGCACGTCTCGCCGTCGGAGAGCTCCGAAAGCCGCAGGCCCGGGATCGCCGCCAGCACCCGGCGCGGCTCCGCCCGGACGCCCTGGGCATGGGACAGGTGGCAGGCGTCGTGATAGGCGAGCGTGAGCGCGAGCTCCCGGCGGACGGCCCGCGGGCCGAGCCGGGCCAGCAGCTCGGTCACGTCCTCGACCCTGCCGGCGAAACGGGCCGCCTTCGCGGCATAGTCGGCGTCGTCCGCCAGCAGGTCGCCGTACTCCTTCATCGCCGAACCGCACCCGGCGGAGCTCACGACGACGCTGTCCACCCCGAGCGGCTCGAAGGCATCGACGAGCGCCCGGGCGGCCGCCCGCGCCTCGCCGAGGCGTCCGGAGTGGAGCATGAGAGCACCGCAGCACCCCTGGCGCGACGGCACGGCCACCTCGCAGCCGTCGGCGGCGAGCACGCGCACGGCGGCCTCGCTCACCTCGGGAAGGAGCGCCTCCTGCACGCAGCCGGCGAAGAGGCCGACCCGCATGCGCACCACCCCGTCCGCCTCGACGACCGCCGGCCTCCGCCGGCCGAGGACGCCGCCGCGGGCGAGGTGCCGGAGCGTCGTGTCGGGCAGCAGGTCGGCGAGCGCCTCGAGCGCGCCGAATCGCTCGAAGAGGCGCGCCCGGCGCGCCAGCGAGACGAGCCCGGCACGCCGGGCGAGCAGGCCCGCCGCCGCCGCCACCCGTACCCGCCGGCGGAAGGGGAAGACCGAGAAGATCGCCGCCCGTACGAGGCGCTCGGGCCCGTCGCGGCGAAGCCCCGCCTCGACCTCGCCTCGGGCGTGCTCGACGAGCCGCCCGTACGGCACGCCGGAAGGACAGGCGTCGACGCAGGCGAGGCAGCCGAGGCAGCTGTCGAGGTGCGGAGCGACCGCCGCCGCGCTCGCCTCGCCCGAGTCGAGCAGCCCCATGAGGAACACGCGGCCCCTCGGCGACTCCGCCTCCGCGCCGGTGAGGCGGTAGGTCGGGCAGGAAGGAAGGCAGAAGCCACAGTGGATGCAGACCGCCAGTCCCCCCGACTGCCCGAGCACAGCCGCGGTGGCGGTCGCCTCTGTCACCCCTGCCGCCTCGGTCATGCCTCAGCTTGTCACACGGTGAGTTCGCCTATCGAACGGCCGGTTCACCCCGGCTCATACTGCAATATGACCGCACCAACTTCGTCATGTGCGAGAGTGCAGAGCCCTGTCACTTTGTCACAATCTGCCTTGTGGCTGCTCGGCCAGACGACTAGCGTGGCGAGTCGACCGAGGAGGGCGTGTGGACACTGCGACGGGGCTGCTCGAGGCGTTCAGGACCGGAGCGACGAGGCCCTCCGAGGCCCTCGAGGCAAGCCTCGGGCGCATCGAGGAGATCGACCCGAGCATCAACGCCTTCCGCGTGCTCGACACAAAGGGCGCCCGGGCCGCCGCGGCCGAGGCGGACCGGCGATGGGAGGACGGGGTGCCGTGCGGGCCCCTCGACGGGCTGCCCATCTCGGTGAAGGACACCCTCATGGCGGAGGGGTTCGCCTTCCGCCAGGGCTCGCTCGCCACCGACGAGGTGCCGGCCACCGAGAGCGCCCCGGTGGTCGCCTCGGCGCGGCGGGCGGGCGCCGTCGTGGTCGGCATCACGACCTGCTCGGAGTACGGCAGCCTCGGGCTCACCGTGAGCCCGCTCACGGGGACCACCCGCAACCCGCACGACCTCTCCAAGCACTCCGGCGGCTCGAGCGGCGGGGCGGCGGCGAGCGTGGCCGCCCGCCTGCTGCCGCTCGCCCTCGCGAGCGACGCCGCCGGGTCGGTCCGCATCCCCGCCGCCTTCTGCGGGGTGGTGGGCTTCAAGCCGAGCGGCGGTCTCCTTCCCGCCTTCCCCCGCAACGTGGCGGGGCCGCTGTCCTCACCCGGGTTCATCGCCCGCTCGGTCGCCGACGTTGCGCTCGCCCTCCGGGTCGCCGTGCAGCCCGACCCCCGCGACGTCGAGGCGGTGGCTGTCTTCGACCCGGCCTGCGAGGAGCAGCTCGAGGCGGGCGTCGCCGGCCTCCGGGTCGCCTTCAGCCGGCGGCTCGGCTACGCCGAGTGGCTCGATCCGGAGGTGGAGGCGCTCGTGGCGAAGGCCGTGGGCGTCCTCGAGGGACTCGGCGCCGTCGTCGAGGAGGTCGACCCGGGCTTCTCGGACCCCGAGGAGCTCATCGTCTTCATGCTCACCATGGGCTACGCCCACATCCTGCGTACTCTCTCCCCCGAGCAGGTCGCCGTCCTCACCCCGGTGCTGCGGGAGCGGATCGAGGCCGGACGGGCCTTCACGGCTGCGGAGTTCATGGCCGTGCAGGACCGCCGCATCGAGCTCGGCCGCACGATGGCGCGCTTCCACGAGCGCTACGACCTCCTCGTGACGCCGACCCTGCCCGTCACCGCCTTCGACGCCGACGAGACCTCGCCGCCCGCCCTCCGGCCCCCGGCGTCGCCGAGAGCCTGGACGCGCTTCGTCTACCCGTTCAACCTCACCCAGCAGCCGGCGCTCTCCCTCCCGTGCGGAACGACCTCGGCCGGCCTGCCGGCCGCCGTCCAGTTCGTCGGCCCGCGCCGCGGTGACGCCGTCGTGCTCCGTGCCGCCCGGGCCTACGAGGGAGCCGTCGGTGACATGGTCCCGGTGCCGTCCCTCGTCGCCGCATGGGCGTGAGCCCGCCAGCATCTCGTGCCCCCATATCTCACCGAGAGCGGCCCAGCAGCGCCACCCATTGCGGGGAAGCGAGCGGACTGACAGATCAATAAAAGGGCGGGATCTCCCCGGTGCTGAGCTCGGTCTGGAGGGCCGAGAGGGAGTCGCGGTCGAGCAGCTCGAACATCCTCTGCAGCTCGAGGCGGTCGCTCCGGGCGACGAGCATGGCGGTCGCCATCTGCTTCACGAGGCGCACGGCGAGGGGGGCCGTGAGTGCTCGGGAGGTGATGCCGGCGGCCTCGAGCGGGATGGCGAGCGCCGACTTGTGCCAGACCATGGCGTCGAGCTTGCCCGTCGCCACCTTGGCGGGCATGTAGGTGTAGTCGCCGTCGACGTGGCGGTGGCCCTCCGACATCGGGAACTCGGCCTCGGTGAGCACCGTCTGGTCGTGCGAGTGGCGGTCCACCCCCACCCGGCGCAGCGCCCGGCGGTTGTTGGGGTCGACTCCCGGCCGGGTGATCACCACCCAGCTGCGCTGGTAGTAGTAGCTGTTCGGACCGAGCGACGAGGCAGACCAGGCGCCGTCGGACTTCACCACCGCTTCCTCGGCGGCCGTGGCCGAAAGTGCCGTGAAGTCGGCTTCGCCCGACTCGAGGAGGGCGAGGCGGCGGCTCGAGCCGTAGGTGTAGAGCGCCTGGAACGGGATGCCGAGCCGGCGCAACTCGAAACGGAGCGCCCGGGCGAGCCCCATCAGCTCAGGTGAGGTCGGCACCGGCAGGACGGCGGTCGGCGCCCCGAGCGCGGCGAGCGCCCAGAGCTTCGGGAGGTCGACGCTGACGAGGGTCGTCCCGACGTGGCCACGCGACCTGAGGCTGACGGCGCCCGTCACCTGGAGCGTCCGCAGCGCCTTTTGCACCGTGCCCGAGCCCACGCCGATCAGCTGCTGGTACTGAAGGGCCGTCGGGATCCGCTCGCCCTGCACGCGGGTGAGAAGGTCGCGGGCCACGAGCTGGACGGCCACGAGGTTCTTCGAGACGCCCACCTCCATCGAGGGCGCGAGCGACCCCGACAGCGGCCCGACCGTCATGTGCTCAGCCAGCTCCCATTCCATCGTGAGGCACCCGATTCCCGCTCCCCGCCGGGCCGGCGACGCCCGCGGCACGCCACGCCCGGACGTCTCCGCCGGCCCGCCGGCGCGAGCTTCTCAGGCGACCACCCTCCCACGATCGACGATCGGCGTGTCGTCGAGGGTGATGGAGCAGTCGCGCATCGGCAGGTCCAGATGGTAGGGGGTCACACGGTCCATGAAGGGGTGTGGGCCCGTCGAGATGAGGAAGTTGCCCTCGTAGGCCCGCCCGTCCATCCCCATGAGCGACTCGCGGTCGTACATGTTGAGCGACAGCCAGTCGGCCGTCTTCATGAGGCCCCAGCCCATGTGCGAGGTGAAGGGCGCCGCCTCGTCGTTCTCCTCGTTGGCGTACTGCTGGACCTTGAGGGCCTGGTCGCCGCCGACCACCTTGGTGATGCGGCTGTCCTCGACGCTGATGGTGATCGGCTGGGTGACGTACTCCTTGAAGGGGAAGAGGATGTCGCCCGGAGCGAGCACGAACTGGCCGTCGGCCCGCTTCGGCCAGCACACCACCATGCAGCTCGGCCAGTGGTCCCATCGTCCCGGGTCGTCGGTGAACCCCGTCTGGAAGCCGGGATGGCACTCGGACACGTCGACCACGAGGTCGGTGCCGTACTGCGAGGTGACGTGCATCGTCGTGGCGTCGCGAAGGCTGTCGGCGGCGGCCTTGGCCCGCGCCTTGTCGTCCGGGCCCGTCATGTTGCGGGCGAGCACCTCGGGCGGGTCGCACACGAAGAGGATGCGCGTGCCGGCCCGCAGGATGCCCTGCTGCATCTCGGCGTGGATGTGACCCTCGATGGTGAGGTCGACGACCATGTCGACCGACTTCAGGAACTCGAGCATGCTCGAGAAGCCCTCGAGCGCCTTCAGCCCGAAACCGCTGCCGCTGCGGACGCCCGGCGCCGTCACCGGAGAGCCGCTCGGAAGCACGGTGGAGACGACCGAGCGCACTCCGAGCGACTGGGCGGCGGCGAAGGTCGCCGCCACGTAGTCCTCCCGGCTGGTCGGCTCGGACAGGATGACGAGCGACTCGTCGGGGTTGAGGGCGCACGTCTCGAGCTCCCTGCGGAACAGGGTGACGAGGTCGCTCCCGGTGAGGCTTGACATGTGAACCCTCCTTGTCTCTCTACGGACTGGTGGTGGTCGCCGGCGCGGCCGCCAGGCCGGCGCACGCCTGCTCGAAGCACTCCATCGGAGCCGTCATGACGCCGGCGCCGATGTGGCCGCCGCGGCGGTCGGCGGCGCCGGCGTGGATGCGCGGGACGATGCCGCGCTCGACCACGCGGAAGGCGTCGATGCCGAGCGCCGTGCCGCGCCCGTCGAAGAACGGGATGCGGAGCTCGGGGTGCTCGCCGACAGAGAACTCGTAGGCGCTCTCGCTCATGTCGCGCATGAGCGCCGCCGTCCCGCCCGAGTAGTTGCTGAGGGCGAAGGCGGCGGCCGCGGCCGAGCCGCCGAGCCCGATGGTCTCCATGATGAGGCTCTCGCCCGGCATGGGGGCGACGTCGTCCTGGCTGAATCCCTCGAAGCACTTCGCGGCCACGATCGGGACGGGCGCCCTGAACCACGCCGGGCCGCACCCGCTCAGGCGGATGGCGAACTCGCGGCAGCTCGCCGTCATCGCCGTCACCACGCTCGAGCCCTCGACCCCGTGGGCCGAGTCGGCGGCGAGCTTGGCCGACGCCATCCCGACGTGGAGGAAGAACTGGTCGCTCGCGGCGATGAAGCCGAGCGTGGCGGCGACGGCGTCGTGGTCGCGCCGGGCGACCGAGAGGAAGCCGGGCATCAGCTCGCGGGTGAGGAACAGCGTCGCCGCCGTGTTGCGGCTGTGGAGCTCGTCGCCGGCGAGGAGCGCCCGGCGCATCACGGTCTTCACCTCGATCGGCCCGGTCTCGGCGAGCGCCCTGTGGAGCGTGGGGGCGACGACGTCGCGGAGGAACCGCAGCTGGTCGGCGACCGCCGGGTTGTAGACGCCGAAGGTCAGGCGCTCCGGCTGGCGGCCCTCGTAGAGCAGGCAGAAGCCGCGCGCCCCGCTCTCGGCGTCCTCGACCACGAAGACCGGCATCGAGGCGGAGCAGACGCCGGCGACCGAGCCGACCGTGGCGTGGTCGTGGCAGGCGGCGAGCTCGATGGACCCGCCGACGACGGCGTCCCATGCCTCCTCCGGCGAGGAGGCGAGCCCTTCGAAGAGGGCGCCGCCCACGATCGCCTGGCGTTGCACCCCGGTGTACTGCTCGGGCTCGAGCGGGGCGCCCGAGGTGAGGAGCGTCGAGTGCCCGAGGCCCGGGATCACGTCGCCGGCCGGCGCCACGTCGACGAGGAGGGGCCGCGAGGTGGCGAGACGTTCGACGGCGCGAAGGTTCGCCTCCTCTCGTGCGGCGACCTCGGGGCGGGTGGCGACCGTCGTCACGCGTCCTGCCGGCGCGCCTGCTCGATGGCGCACCACACCCGCTCGGCGGTGAGCGGCAGCTGGCTGAGCACGACGCCGTAGTCCGAGAGGGCGTCGCAGAGGGCGTTCGCCACGGCGGCGGCCGGAGGGATCATGCCGGCCTCTCCGACGCCGCGCACCCCGAAGGGAGTGACGGGCGACGGGCTCTCGAGGTGGTCGAGCTCGAACTCCGGCAGGTCGGCCGCCGTCGGCGCGAAGTAGTCCATCATCGTGCCGTTCCGCAGCTGGCCGGTGTCGGGGTCGTAGAGCAGCTCCTCCATGAGGGCGGCCCCGAGCGCCTGGCTGAGGCCGCCCTGCACCTGGCCCTCGACGAGCGTCGGGTTGATCTGGGTGCCGCAATCGTGCACGAGCACGAACCGCTCGATCTCGTACTCCCCCGTTTCGGGCTCGACGGCGACGACACAGGCCGCCGCCCCCGAGCCGTAGGCGGAGTGGGTCGGGTCGAAGTAGGCGGTCGACTCGATGCCGGGGACGAGGCCGTCCGGCAGGTCGTGGCCCGAGAGCCCGGCCGCGAAGACCGTCGCGAGGTCGATGCGGAGCTCGGGGCTCACCCGGTGGACCACCCCGTCCCCCGATACCTCGAGCTCGTCCTCCCCCGTCTTCAAGAGGTGGGCCGCCACAGCCAGGATCTTCTGGCGCAGCCCGACGGCGGCCTGTGCGATGGCCCCCGAGGCGGCGATCATCGTCCGCGACGAGAACGACCCGATGCTGGCCGGAGTCGAGCCGGTGTCGCCGGCATGGACGCAGATCCGCTCGAAGTCCACCCCGAGCGCCTCGGCGCAGACCTGTGCGAGGGCGGTCTCGCCGCCCTGGCCGAAGCTCACGACCCCCGAGTGCAGCTCGACGCTGCCCGTGCGTGTGCAGCGCAGCGTGACGGCCTCGTAGGCGCCGAAGGTGGCCGCCTCCCGGCCGAGCCAGCGCGAGCCGGGGTAGCCGGTCTTCTCCATGTAGGCGGCGAGGCCCACCCCCCGCAGGCGGCCATCCTCCCCCGGCGTGCGCGGGCTCGCCTTGAGCGCCCGGTAGCCGATCCGCTCGGCAGCCATCTCGAGGCAGCGGGGGTAGTCGCCTCCTTCGTAGATGGCGCCGGACGGGGTTTCGTACGGCAGCTGCTCGGGGCGGATCATGTTCATCACCCGGAACTCGAGCGGGTCGAGGCCGAGGCGCCGCGCCATGCGGTCGATGAGCGTCTCGCACACGAAGTTCGACTCCGGCGCCCCGTAGCCCCGGTAGGCCCCGACGGGCGTCTTGTTGGTGGCGACGATGCGCCGCTCGGTGTAGCAGTTCTCGATGAAGTACGGCCCCGTCAGCGTGAGGGTCGAGCTGCTCGGCGGCCCGAAGGGCGAGTGGTAGGCCCCCATGTCGATGCTGTGGGTGTCCCAGAGCACCTTGAGCTTGCCGTCCCGGGTGGCGCCGATCTTGCCGTGGTGGTGGGCCTCGCGGGCGTGGGTGGCCGACCGGAAGTGCTCGAGCCGGTCCTCGATCCACTTGACCGGGCGCTTGGTGGCCATCGAGTGCAGGCAGGCGAGGACGTCCTCGGGGTAGGCGCCGAGCTTCATGCCGAACCCGCCGCCGACCATCGGCGCCACCACCCGGACGAGCCCCTCCTCCACCTGCAGCACCTCGGCCAGCTGCTTGCGGAGCAGGTGCGGCGCCTGGGTGGAGCTGTGCACGGTGAGCTGACCGGTGCCGGCGGCGTACTCGGCGAGCACGGCGCGGGCCTCCATCGAGAGCGCGATGACGCGGTTGATGTCGAACTGCTCTTCGATCACGAGGTCGGACTCGGCGAGCGCGGCGTCGGGGTCGCCGGTGGCCCGTTTCGTCACGGCGAGGACGTTGCCGGGCTGGCCGTCGTGCAGCGGCGCCGCCCCGGCCGCCGTCGCCTGCCAGACGTCGATCTCGGAGTCGAGGGGGTCGTACTCGATGTCGATGAGCTCGAGGGCGTCCTCGGCGGCATGCCGGCTCGTGGCGGCCACGCTCACGACCGGTTGGCCCTCGAAGAGGGCGACGTCGGCCGCCAGCGCGTAGTAGGCGAGCGGGGGCACCTCCCTGATGGGCCGCAGCAGCGTGAGGGGGGTGGTCACCTTCACGACGTCGGCCCCGACGATGACGTGGCGCACCCCTTCGGCCCGGAGCGCCTCGGTGGCGTCGACGGCGACGATGCGGGCGTGCGGGAAGGGAGAGCGGCCGACCGCCATGTGGAGGGTGTGGGCGGGCTCGAGGTCGTCCACGAAACGCCCCTCCCCCCGCAGCAGCCGGTCGTCCTCGAGCCGCTCGACGCGGCGGCCGATCTGGCCCGGAGCGGTGGCTCGGATCTCGGCGACGTCAAGCACTGGGGGCGTTTCCTTCCTGCCTCGAGAGCCAGTCCTCGACGGCGTCGATGATGCGCGAGTAGCCGGTGCAGCGGCAGAGCACGCCCGAGAGGGCCTCGCGCAGCTGCCGGCGGTCGAGCGGGCCCTCGCCGGCGAGGGCGGAGGACGTGAGCAGGAAGGCCGGCGTGCAGAAGCCGCACTGGAGGCCGTGGTGCTGCTTGAAGAGCGCCTGCAGCTCGTCGAGCTCGTCGTCGGAGCCGAACGACTCGACGGTGGTCACCTCGTGGCCGTCGGCCTGGGCGGCCAGCACGATGCAGCTCTTCACGGGCACGCCGTCGAGCAGCACGGTGCACATCCCGCAGACGCCCTGCTCGCAACCGAGGTGGGTGCCGGTGAGGCCCAGCCGGTGCCGCAGGAAGTCCGCCAGGTGGAGCCGGCTCTCGACCTCCTCGGCGTAGACGGCGCCGTTCACCGTGAGCTCGACCCGTCGTGTGCCGTTCTGGAGGCTCATGCCGCACGCACCTCGTCCGTCGAGGCGAGGCGGCCGACGACCCGGCGCAGGTACTCGCCGGCGAGGTGCCGGCGGTAGTCGGCCGACGCCCGGGTGTCGCTCACGGGGGAGATCTCCTCCTGGCAGGCGGCGGCCGCCGCCGCCAGCACGTCGGGCTCCGGCCGCTGGCCGACGAGCAGGCCTGCCGCCGCCGGCGCCAGCACGACGGTGTCGGCGACGCCGCCGAAGCCGACGGTGAGGTCGCTGAAGGTGCCGTCCGGAGCGAGCCGCCCGAAGGCCGCCGCGCTCACGATGGCGAAGTCGTTGTGGCGCCGGGTGGCCTCGTCGAAGGCGTGCCGGCCCGGCCTCGCCGAGACGTCGACGCCCGTCACGAGCTCATCCGGCTCGATGGAGGTCTCGTACGGGCCGACGAGGAAGTCGGACAGGGCGAGGCGCCTCGTCCCGCGCAGGCTCGCGAGCGTCACCTCGCCGCCGAGCACGAGGCAGCCGAGCGGCAGCTCCGCGGTCGGGTCCGCCTGGGCGAGGCTGCCGCCGACCGTGCCCCTGTTGCGCACCTGGAGATCGCCGACGAAGCCGACGGCCGTGGCGAGGAGCGGGGCGGCCGCCTCGACGACCGGCGACCGCTCGAGCTCGCGGTAGGTGACGAGGGCGCCGAGGGCGAGGCGGTCGCCCTCGTGACGGACTCCCCGCAGCTCGCTCACCTCGGCGAGGTCGACGAGCAGCTCGGGGCGGAGCAGCCGCATGTTGAGCATCGGGAGGAGGCTCTGGCCGCCGGCGAGCGGACGGACGTCGCTGTCGGAGGCGAGCAGCTCGAGCACCTCTGTCAGGCTCGAGGCCCGCTGGTAGGAGACCTTGGCCGCCTTCATCGCACGATCTCCCGCTTGAAGAGGGCGGCGACGCAGTCGAGGGCGCTGCGCCCGGGCGGCGCCTCGGCCTCGTGCTGGCGGGCGCTCCACACCGTCTCGGGCCTGACCTGCAAGAGAGACACCTTTCCTTTCCTGTCGATGGCCCACTCCACGTCCTGGGCTCCCCCGCGCAGCTGCTCGAGACGGCGCCCGAGCCCGACGAGCTGGCGGACCTCCTCCTCGGACAGCGAGAGGGCCTCCCGCCGCTCCGGCTCGACCGGGACGTCGACCACCCCGCCGGCGACCGGGTCGAAACGCCGCTCGTGCTCCTTCGTCCCGACCTCCTCGACGGTGAGCGCGCCGGTCACCTTGTTCACCGACACCCGGTCGGGCTGGACGTCGCCGGCCACGACCGACTCGCCGAGCCCCCAACTCGACTCGATGACGACCCGTGAGCGGTCGCCGGTGCGGGGGTCGAGCGTGAACATGACCCCGGCGCTGCGTGCGTCCACCATGAGCTGCACCGCGATCGCCATCGGCGAGAAACCGAAGCCGAGATCGCGCTCGATGCGGTACGAGAGCGCGCTCGAGGCGAGCGAACCGGTCCAGACGCGGCGGACCGCCTCGAGGACGGCCTGTGTGCCGACCACCCAGAGGTAGGTGTCGAACTGGCCGGCGAAGCTCGCCTCGCCACCGTCCTCGATCTGGCCGCTCGAGCGGACGGCGACCGGCGGGTCGGAGAGCCCGCTGCGGCGCCCGAGCTCCTCGTAGGCGGCCTCGATGCCCTCCACGACCTCGGCGGCGAGCGGGACGTGCTCGGCGATGTCGTGGAGGACCGCCATCTCGCCCTGCGGGAGATCGGCGAGGTCCCGCGGCCCGGGGTCGTAGCCGTGGAGCGGCGGCCCGTCGTGGTGGCCCGGCTCGGCGAGCTCGGCCGGCTGGCCGGCTTCGCCCGCCCCGACCGGCTCGGACGAGGCCGCCCCGCCCCCGTTCAGCACGTGGTGCCCGGCGGCGTGCGGCGACTCGAGCCAGCGAAGCAGGGCCGGTTCGAGGCAGCGCCGGTGCGCCAGCGTCGTCACGGCGAAACCGGGCGGCACCTCGAGGCCTGCGACCGTCATGTCGGCGAGGCCGAGGCACTTCCCGCCGAGCAGCTCGGTCGTGGCCTCTGCTCCGTCGTCGAAGAAGACCACGAGCGGCCCGCCCGCGGCGGGGGCCTCCTCGGTGGCGCTCGTCGTCGTCCCGCTCTGCTCCACACGCTCCCTTTCGAGTCACTGCCTGCGCGGATGCCTTGTCGGCCCCGCCGGCGATGCGGCCGGCCTTCGCCGGGCCGACGCCCGTCCTGTCGTCGTCACCACCGGCCGGGCGCCCTCGTCGTTGCGGGAACACCCGGCCGGCGGCCTCGTGCTCAGTCGGTCGGCGCCTCCACGGCGACGCCGTCGACGCCAGCCCCGACGGGGGCTCCGACCGGCCCGCCGAGGAAGTCGGTCTCGAGGGAGACGTCGACGTGCCCGTGCTCGACGGCGAGGTTCACGCCCGCCGCCTCCGGCCACAGCGTCGAGACGACGTAGTAGAGGCCGAAGGGCACGATGAAGCCGACGATCCACGAGATGTCGACCCCTCCGAGGGCGCTCACGAGCGGCCCGACGTAGAAGGTCTGGTTGATGAAGAGGAGCTCGACGCCGAGCCCGATGATGTACATGGCGACGGGCACGAGCCGGAAGCCCCGGTACTCCCCCTTCGGGTCGAAGAACGCCTCGACGTTGTAGGCACCCTTCTTGACGAAGTAGAAGTCGAACAGGTTCACGGCGCTCCACGGGATGAACACGAAGAGCAGGACGTAGAGGAAGTTCTCGAACGAGGTGAGGAACGACGTGTAGCCGAGGGCGGCGGCGATCAGCCCGGCACCCGCCGTGATGACGATGCCGGCCACGCGGACCATCTTCGAGATCGGCACCCTCTTGAAGGTGCTGAGGGCGCTCGCGAGCGAGAGCATCCCCGTGTAGGTCGTGAGCACGTTCGTGGCGATGAGGCTGAGGGCCATGATCGTCACGACGGCGCCGCCCGAGATCGTCTCCACCGCCCCGAAGAGGCTCGCCTTCGGCAAGAGCGCCGTGATGAAGGCGCCGACGCACGACACGACCCCGCTCACCGCGAGCCCGAGGAACACCGCCCAGAACGTCCTCGGCGGGCTCGTGGACTCGGGCAGGTACCGCGAGTAGTCGGAGATGTTCGGTGCCCACGAGGCGATGAGGATGAGGTAGATGGCGACGATGAGGGCGAAGAGGGCGAACGACGGCGCCTTCCACGACGTCTCCGCCGCCGGCAGGCCGTGGTCGAACTGGAGCGCCTGGATGAACATGACGACGACGGTCACGATGAGCGCCAGGGTCGCCCAGCGGGCCCAGCGGTGGATCCAGTCGTAGCCGAACACGGCGATCACGATGGTCGGCACCGTGAAGATGAACAGCCAGGCGAGGATCGAGACGCTCGGCACGACGACGTTCATGGCCTGTCCCTGCAGCACCGTCTGTGCGGCCGTGTAGCCGAACTCGAGCAGGAAGGTCGCGAGGAACAGCACGCCGGCGCCGTAGAAGCCGAACTGGCCGCGACTCTGGATCATCTGCGGCACACCGAGGCGCGGGCCCTGGATGGCGTGGAAGGCGCAGAGCAGCGCGCCGAAGATGAAGCCGACCATGATGGCGATGATCGCCCAGGGCAGGCTGAGGCCGAGCGCCACCGACAGGCTGCCGGTGAACAGCCCGATGGCGCCGAAGTTGCCCCCGAACCAGACGGTGAACTGGTCGCGCGGCTTGCCGTGACGCTCGGTCTTCGGCACGTAGTGGATCGACAGATCCTCGACCAGCGGTGATCGTTGTTGTCTCGTGGTGGTTGCCACCTGTCCCCTCCTGTCGGCAGAGTGCTCACTCTGGCGAGTTGCCCGTTCCCCTTGTTGTCGCTTGCTGACTGCGCTTCCCCCTTGAGGCGCTCCTGTGCCGGCGCTCAGTCGAGCACCGTGACGATGCCCCGGTCGCCGTCGACGCGGACCAGCTGGCCGGTCTTGATCACCTGGGTACCGAAACCCGTCCCGACGACGGCGGGCAGCCCGTACTCCCTCGAGACGATGGCGGCGTGCGCCATGATCCCGCCAGAGTCGGAGACGGCGCCCTTGATCTTCCTGAAGATCGGCGTCCAGCTCGGGTTCGTGATCGGGCAGACGAGGATCTCGTCGTCCTGCACGCTCGTGAGCTCGTCCGGCCCGAGGATGACGCGGGCGCGCCCCTCGGCGACGCCCGGGGAGGCCGCCACGCCCTTCAAGGTGCGCTCCGAGTCCTCACGCGGCTCGAGCCAGCGGTCGAGCGTCTCCTTCGTGATGCCCCAGAGCATCACGGTGAACGGCTCGGTGATGACCTCGGGCGGTGCCCCGAGGGCGGGCGGCGGCGACCAGCGCCGCAACGCCTCCCGGATGCGCTTGCGGTCGGCCACCTCGCGGTGCCAGTAGGCCCGGCGGTCGGGGCTCACGCAGCCCCACCCCGTCTCGAGGTCCCAGATCGCCGGGTAGATCTCCCAGCGCTGCAAGTAGAAGATGTCCTCGGCCTCCTCGAGGAAGCCGTGGTGTGCGAAGACCTCGCCGAGCTGGCGCACCTTGGTCCACAGGATCGAGAAGTGCCCGTGCTCGCAGTAGAAGGCGTGGTCCTCGACGAAGACGTAGACCATCCGGGCGAGGGCGATGAGCTCGTCGAAGGTGGCCCGCTCGGCGTCGCTCGACAACAGCTCGCGGTATTCGGCCGTCACCCGGTCGCGCTCGGTCCGCACGTCGTCGATCGCCCGCTCGGTCGACTCGCCCCTCGTGATCGCCTCGATGTAGGTGCGCATGGCCGAGAAGGGGACGGAGAGGTCCTCCATCCAGCTCGGGTGGTTGTGCGAGACGCCGTGGCCCGTCGAGAACCAGAACCACTCCTCCCGCGTGGCCTCGAAGTCCTTCAGCCAGGCGTCCCCGCCCGGGAGCGCCCCGATCGCCGCCAGCACCTCGTCGGGCCCGCGGTCGTGCGTGAAGGCGTCCGCCACCCCGAGGTCGACGGCGAGGCGCGAGAGCCTGCGCAGCTCCTCGTCGGGCCGGAACAGCAGGACGTCGATCCCCATGACCATCTTGGCGACGGTCTGGTCCTCGATGCTCGGGAAGGCCGCCCGGCAGAACTCGAGCAGCGTCAGGTAGGCGCCGTAGCCGAGCGCCAGCATCTCGAAGTGGAGGTAGTGCATCTCCTGCTGGTTCTCGAGCAGCCGGTTGTAGGCCCGGTAGAGCTGGAAGCCGCTCGTGAGGTGGCGGCCCTCGTGGACGACCTCGATGGGCTCGACCTCGTTGAGCGGCTGGAAGTCGATGGTCTTCAGCTCGGCGATGCAGGCCTTGGCCTTGCCGACCCAGGCCTCGTAGAGCTCGTCCCAGTGGCCGAAGTACCAGCCGGCCCGCTCCATGAAGCTCGGGGTGCGCGCCTCGATCTCGGCCGGGTCCGAGATGACGTGCGGGCTCACGTACACGTAGCCGTTGAGGACGCGGTGGTCGAGGCCGAGGGCGCTCGGGATGCCGAAGACCCGGGAGATGTTCTGGCTCGCCACCACCCAGGTGTGCTCGGGGAAGATGAGGTCGAAGGGGTAGACCGGCTCGGGGTAGTGCATCGAGTCGAAGAACCAGAACCGCGACTCCTCGAGCTCTCTACGGTCGTCGGAGAAGGTCGCGTAGTACGGGTACATGCGCTCCCAGCCCTCGGCGCCCGGAGGCGTCTCGACCTCGAACGGGCTCGGGAAGCGCTTGTCGGTCTCGGTCATCGGTCCCCTCCTGTGCGGCTCGCCGGCGCCATCCCGAGCAACAGCCGGTAGTCACATGCGATCTGGAGCCGCCCGTCGAGGACGGCGCGGTCGGCCTGCTCGAGGTCGCGCACCGCCAGCTCGTACATGGGCAGGCCGAGCTCGTGCGCCTCGGTCGGCCGCATCCTCTCGAGCATGTAGGCGTGCTTCCCCTTGGCCTGCTCGACCGTGTAGCGCCCCGACTGCACCCACTGCACGGTGAGCCAGCGCAGCGTGTCGAGGAACGAGAGCGAGTCGGCCGCCTGCAGCACGTCGGCCTCGACGCCCCCTCCGACCTCGTGGCGGAGCACGAGGCTGCGCACCCGGTAGCGGAAGTCGTCGTCCACCGTGCCGAGGCCCTCGAGGAAGCCGTCGACGAACTCGGCGGCGCGGATCGAGTGGGCGAAGAGGTAGCTCGGGTCGTCGAAACGGGTCGGCGTGCTCGTCGGCCCGCCCGGGAAGTGCCGCTCGGCGTCGTGCACGAGTGCGGCCAGCTTCAGCTCGGGCGATGCGTGCGGCCTCAGCCGGATGGCCCAGCGCCGCGTGGCGAGGAGGTGCTCGAGCTCGTAGAAGCCGTCGAGCCACTCGAGCGCCTGCAGCTCGAGCTCGGAGAGCGTCGGGTCGCGGTAGCGCCCGAACCACTCGGACGGGTCGACGTGCCCGTCGGCCGCGACCGCCGAAGCGTCCGGTGTGGCGACCATCAAGCCAACCTCATGCGGGCCATCCCCTTCACCGCGCCCAACCCCGATCGTGCAACATGCAGTCTGCTGCATGTTGTCTAGATGGCGGCCGGCCCGCTGTCAAGGGCTACGGCCGCAGCCCGCTCAGGCCGTGGCGCGGGACGCCTCGAGCGCTCGCCAGACGAGCTCGGGCGTGATCGGCAGCCGGTCGAGCTCGACGCCGAAGTCCGAGAGGGCGTCGCAGATGGCGTTCGCAACGGCGGCTGCCGGCGGGATGCAGCCGACCTCACCCGCCCCGCGCACGCCCATCGGCGTCACCGGGGAGGGGACGGCCGTGTGATGCAGCTCGATGGGCGGCAGGTCGCAGATCGTGGGAGCGAAGTAGTCCATCATCGTGCCGTTCACGAGCTGGCCGGTCTCGGGGTCGTAGCGAAGCTCCTCGCCGAGCGCCTGCCCGAGCCCCTGGGCGAGCCCGCCGCGGACCTGGCCGTCGATGAGCTTCGGGTTCACGGGCGTCCCGCAGTCGTGCACCATGACGAGCTTTCCGATCTCGAACTCGCCCGTCTCGGCGTCGACCGCCACGACGGCGGCCGCCGTCCCGAAGGAGTAGGCGGCGGCTTCGGGCTCGAAGTAGGCCGTCTCGTCGAGCCCGGGCGCCTCGCCCGGCGGGAGGCCCTGGCCGAGGATGGCGAGGTCGAAGACGTGCGACAGCGGGACCGAGCGCGACCCGTCGGCCTTGTCCCGCACCTCGCCGCCCGCCAGCTCGACGAGCCCTGGGTCGGCGAAGCCGAGCGCCCAGGCGCCGATGCGCAGCGTCTTGTCCAGCAGCCTGTCGGCCGCTTCGCGGACGGCGCCGATCGAGGCGATGACCGTGCGCGAGGCGAAGGCGCCGGTGTTGAGCGGCGACGAGCCGGTGTCGCCGGCGTGCACGCTCACGGCGTCGTAGTCGAGCCCGAAGAACCCGGCCACCATCTGGGCGATGACCGTCTCGCTCCCCTGCCCGATGCTCGAGACGCCGGTGTAGACGTCGATCCCGCCCGAACGGTTGGCCCGCAGCGTCACCGACTCGTGGGCGCCGTACTGCGAGCCCCGCCCGGCGAGGAACTTCGAGCTGGCGTAGCCGGTGCGCTCGACGTAGGACGAGAAACCGACCCCGTGGTACCGCCCGTCGTCCCGCGGGCCGCGCGGGGCGACGCGGTGCGCCGCCCAGCCGACCGCCTCAGCGGCCATGCGCAGGCAGGCCTCGTAGTCGCCGCTGTCGTAGACGGCGCCGGTCGGGTTGGTCCAGGGGAACTCCTCCGGCCGCACCATGTTCATGGCGCGCAGCTCGACCGGGTCGATCGAGAGCCGCCGCGCCAGCTGGTCGACGAGGCGCTCGTAGACGAAGTTGACCTCCGGCTGGCCGTAGCCGCGGTAGGCGCCGATCGGCGTCTTGTTCGTGAGCACCACCCGGCGCTCGACGAAGCCGTCGTCCACCTTGTAGGGGCCGTTGAACACCACCGTCGAGAGCTGGGAGGCGCCGAAGGGCGAGTTGAGGCCGCCCATGTCGTTGACGTACACGTCGGTCATGGCGAGGATCCGGCCGTCCGATCGGGCCGCGATCCGGTAGTCGTGCACCGACTCGCGGGCATGCGTCGTCGCCCGGAAGTGCTCGTTTCGGTCCTCGCAGAAGCGGACCGGCCGCCGCAGCGACATGGCGTGCAGGCAGGCGAGGACGTCTTCGGGATAGGCGCCGAGCTTCAGCCCGAAACCCCCTCCCACGTCGAGGGCCAGCACCCGGACGGTGCCCTCGTCGAGGCGCAGGCACAGGGCGAGCTGCTTGCGCACGAGGTGGGGCACCTGGGTCGAGACGTGGGCGGTGAGCTCTCTCGAGCCGGGGCGGTACTCCGCCAGGGTCGCCCGCGGCTCCATCGGCAGCCCCGTCACGCGGTTGATGCGAAAGCGCCCCTCGACGACGACGTCCGCCTCGGCGAAGCGCTGCTCGACGTCGCCTGACCCCTGCGGGTTGGAGATGAGCAGGTTCGTCTCGAGCACCCCTGGCTGCAGCACCGGGGCGTCGGTCTCGAGGGCCTCCTCGACGTCGCTCACGTGAGGGAGCGGCTCGTACTCGATCTCGACGAGGTCCAAGGCGTCCTCGGCGACGGCACGGGTCACGGCGGCCACGCTCACGACGGGCTGTCCCTCGTAGGTCGCCGTCTCCTGGGCGAGGGCGTAGTGGGGGATGGCCGGCGCCCCGGGGATGGGACGCAGGATCCCGATCACCTCGCTCCGCTCGGCCACCTCGGCACCGGTCAGCACCTCGAGCACGCCCTCGAGCTGGCGGGCGGCCGTCGTGTCGATCGAGACGATGCGGGCGTGCGGGTAGGGGCAGCGGCCGACCGCCATCTCGACGGCGTGCGCCGGCGAGACGTCGTCGGCGAAACGGCCCGCCCCCCGCAGCAGCCGGTCGTCCTCCTTGCGCAGCTTCGAGGCGCCGAAGTCCGGGCCGACGGCCGGCGGGGCGACCGGGGCCGGGCGGGTGGTGGTCTCGGTCATCGCCCGGTCGGCTCCCCGGCCGCGGCGAGGTGGCGCTCGACGGCGTTCAGGATGAACTCGTAGCCGGTGCAGCGGCACATGACGCCGGCGAGCTCCTCCTTCAGAGCCTCCCGGTCCGGCCTCTCGCCGCTTCGCTCGAGGGCCGTCGCCGTCATGAGGAAGGCGGGCGTGCAGAAGCCGCACTGGAGGCCGTGCTCCTCCTTGAAGGCCTGCTGGAGCGGGGCCAGCTCCTCGCTCGGGGCGAGCGACTCGACCGTCTCGACGCTGGCGCCGTCGCACTGGGCCGCCAGCATGAGGCACGACTTCACGGCCTTGCCGTCGACGAGCACGGTGCACATGCCGCAGACGCCCTGCTCGCAGCCGACGTGGGTGCCGGTGAGGCCGAGGCGGCGCCGCAGGAGCTCGGCGAGGTGCAGCCTCGTCGGGACCTGCTCGGTGACGCGGACCCCGTTCACGACGAGGGAGACGACGACGTTCGGCTCGCCGAGCCCGAGCTCGCTCATCGCCGGCCGCCCTCGGCCGGGCGCCGCAGCGACCGCAGGATGGCCACGATCGAGAGCAGCGCCGACACGATGCTCAGCGCGGCCGCGACCCTCACCACCGGGTCCCGCCCGCCCGCGACGGCCGCCCCGGCGCCGGCGCCGGTCTCGCCCGACGGCGCCGCTGCGGGGGCGGCGGGGGCGATCGCCCGGGCGGCGGCAGGCGCTGCCGGCTCCTCGCCGCGCAGCGAGCGCTCGAGGTTGCGGGCGAACTCGGCCGTCACCTTGCTCGCCTGGCGGGCGACCACCTTCTGGCCGACGCTGCCGAGCGCCCCGGCGAGGGCGACGTCGCCGTCGACGACGACGGTCGTGGCGTCGCCGTCGGGCACGAGCCGGACGGCGTTGGTCGCCCGCAGGTTGCCGGCCGCCCCCCTGACGCTCTTCCCGACGGCCTGGAAACGGATCAGCTCGTTCGGCACCCGCTCGAGCACCGTCACCTTGGCGTCGAAGGTGGCGTTCATGGGGCCGATGCTCTGGGTCGCCCGCACGGTCACGTTGTCGTCGTCGAGCACGGTGACGTCCTCGACGCCCGGCATGCAGCGTGAGACGCGCTCGGGCTGCTCGAAGAAGGACCAGATGGCCTCCGCCGGCTGGTCGACGCGGAACTCCTCGTGCAGCTTCATGCTCCTGCCTTTCGGTCGGCGGCCGTCCCCGCTGCGGCGCGCTCGCGCAGCTCGGAGAGGACCCTTCTCACGTAGATGGGCACGAGGTGGCGCCGGTACTCGGCGGTGGCCCTGATGTCGGACGGCGGGTCGGCCACCTCGAGGGCGAGCTCGGCCGCCTCGGCGAGGTCGTCGTCGTTGAGGGCGCTCTGCTCGAGACGCCGCTCGGCGGCCTCCGCCCGCACGGGCGTCTCGGCGACGCCGCCGAGGCCGATGCGCACCCCGGTGAAGCGGCCGTCCTCGCCGGGCGTGCCGGCGCAGGCGACGGCGATCACGGCGAAGTCGTTGTGTCGCCGGCACATCTCGGCAAAGGCGTGCAGCCGGGGCCCCGGCGGGAAGCGGACGGCCCTGATCACCTCGCAGGGGTCGAGCACCGTGGCGTAGGACGTCTCGTAGAGCTCCCGCACCGGCACCTCGCGCTCGCCGCCCGGGCCGACGACGACGACCGAGGCGTCGAGGACGGTGCAGGCGAGCGGCACCTCGCCCGTCGGGTCGCCCTGGGCGAGGCTCCCCCCGATCGTCCCACGGTTGCGCACCTGGCGGTCGCCGACGTGGGTGACGACGTCGGCGAGGAGCGGGAGGGCCGCCGCCAGGGGCTCCGAGCGCTCGACGGTCGAGTAGCGCACGAGCGCTGCGAGCGTGGCTCCCTCCGCCGTGATCTCGACGGCGTCGAGGCCCGGCACCCGGTTCAGGTCGACGAGGGCGTCGGGGCGGACGAGCCGCATGTGCAGCATCGGGACGAGGCTCTGGCCGCCGGAGAGCACACGGGCCGTCCCCTCGTAGGCGGAGAGGAGCTCGACCGCTTCGGGAAGGGAGGCGGCCTGGTGGTAGCCGAAGGGGGCCGGTTTCATGATGTGGTCGTCCACCTCCGCACTCGACGTGCTCGCCCGGTGCTTGCCCGCAGATTGCATACAAGCATACAATTGGAACGGAGATCCGCAAGGGGGGTCTCGCCGGGCCAGGAAGGGACAGGGCCGCCCGTGGCGAACGAGAGCGTGCGGGGCGAGCGGACGGCGGACCTCGTGGCGCGCCGGATCACGCGGGCCATCGTGTCGGGCGAGCTCGTGCCGGGCACCCGCCTCACCGAGGAGGCGCTCGCCGCCTCCTATGAGGTGAGCAGGACGCCCATCCGCGAGGCGCTCATCCAGCTCGCCTCGGCGGGCCTCGTCCAGCTCGTGCCGAACCGGGGCGCCACGGTGCTCGACCTCACCCTGGCCGACGTGGCCGAGGTGTACCAGGTGAGGGCGGTCCTCGAGGCCGAGGCCGCCCGGCTGGCCGCCCGGACGGCCACCCCCGAGGTGCTCGGCCTGCTCGAGAAGTCGTGCGACCGCCTCGCCCTCCTGCACGACGCCCCGGGAGCCGAGCAGCTGGCCGCCGACACCGAGTTCCACTACCGCATCGCCGAGGTGGCCGGCAACGGGCGGCTCGCCTCGCTGATCCGACAAGTTTCGGCCGTCCCGGAGGCGTACCGTTCGACGATCGCCTACACGAGTGAGGACATGACCGAGGCGGAACGCCAGCACCGAGGCATCCTCGGCGAGCTGGCCGGGCGACGGCCGGCGGGCGCGGCGCGCCTCATGCGCAGCCACGTCGGCTGGTCCTGCGAGCTTGCCATGGTGCGCCTGGCGGAGCGTTTCGGGCCATGACGGCGAACGGTGCCCGGCCGCGGGAGCTGGGCGCGACCAGGGAGGGGGTTTCGTACAGGGTCGCAGCCGCCGGCGGCTGCGCCCAGGCGGAGGCCTCCGGCGGCATCAGGGCCGTCGCCACCGCCCTCGACCTGCTCGACCTCCTCGCCTCTGAGCCGGAGCTCGGGGTCGCCGAGATCGGCCGCCGTCTCGGGGTGGCGAAGTCGACCGCCCACCGCATGGTGACGACGCTGTGCGCCAAGGGCTACGTCCGCCAGGTGCCCGAGACCCGCTCCTACCGCCTCGGCCTGCGGCTCCACGAGCTCGGCGAGCTCGTGGCCTCGCGCAGCCAGCTCCGCGACCACGCCCTCCCGCTCCTCGAGTCGCTGCGCGCCCAGACCGGCGAGACGGTCCACCTCGCCATCCCGGAGGGCTCGCAGATGTTCTACGTCGAGCGGCTCGAGAGCTACCAGGGGCTCCGTTTCAGCTCCCGGGTGGCGCGTGTGCGCCCCATCCACGTCACCTCCTCCGGAAAGGCCGTGGCCGCCTTCAACCCCGCCGTCGCCGAGGCGGCCATCGCGGCGGGCTTCGAGGTGAAGACGGCCCGTACCATCCGCTCGAAGGCGCAGTTCCTTCGCTGCCTCGCCGAGACGCGCGAGCGCGGCTACGCCTTCTCGATCGAGGAGGACGAGCCCGGCCTCGCCTCGGTGGCCGCCCCCGTGCTCGACCACACCCGGGTCGCCCGGGCGGCCATCTCGGTCGCCGGGCCGGTCGCCCGGGTGACCGGCGAGCACATCGGCCAAATGGCACGACGCGTGCAGGCCGCCGCCGCCCAGCTCATGAACACCGAGTCCATCTGGTGGAGCGGCTCGGACTACCGCTGAGCCGGGCGGCCTGAGCCTCCCTCGTTCCCCGCTTCGGAACGGCGTTCTGCTCTCCAGAACGCAATCCTTCCAATTGGGGCCCGGCGTCGCACAGAATGCGCCAACGCCGGAGCGCCGGCGGGCCGGTGCGCGAGGCCGGGCGAGCGCAGCCGGCGCGAAGGCACGGCAGATCCGGAACGGAAAGAGGGGGCATGGCGACGAGCGGCCGGTTCGAGAACCCCTACGACATCGCCGCCCCCGAGGGGGCCGACGGCTGGGAGTCGATGTACCCCGAGTACCTCCTCTTCGGCGAGGAGCTGCGCGAGCGCGACGAGAACAAGCTCTGGTTCTTCGACCAGATGCACAACCCCGAGCCGCTCTACCCCTTCGACCTCATGATGCCGGAGAGCTGGCTCGTCTCCCTCAACCAGTACACGACGCGGATCTGGCAGCTGCCGACGGCGCTCGGCATCGAGCACCGCATCGTGAACGGCTACCTCTACCTGAGCCCGAACGTCATCGACGACCCGGGCCGCATCGCCGAGCTCGAGCCCGTCTTCCTCGAGCGCGCCCGGCACTACTTCGAGAACTGGGACGAGATCTACGACAACTGGGTGAAGAAGGCGACCGACTGCATCGAGCGCCTGAAGCAGATGGCGTTCCAGCCGCTGCCCGAGCGCGAGCCGATCGAGACGGTGCTCGGCGCCCGGGGCACCTCGACGGCCTTCGACCTGCTCACGCAGTACTCACGGCTGCTCGAGAACATGCACGAGATGGCCTACTACCACTTCGAGATGCTGAACCTCGCCTACGGGGCCTACCTCACGTTCCTCGAGTTCTGCCGCACCCACTTCCCGGCTATCACCGACGACCTCGTCGCCCGCATGGTGGCCGGGATCGAGGTCATCCTCTACCGCCCCGACGGCGAGCTGCGCCGTCTCGCCGGCCGGGCCGTCGAGCTCGGCGTGGCCGACGCCTTCACCGCCTCAGCCGACGCCGACCCCGGCGCCATCACCTCGGCCCTCGAGGCCACGCCGGGTGGCAAGCAGTGGCTCGAGGAGCTCGAGGCCGTGAAGGACCCGTGGTTCTGGTACTCGACCGGGGCGGGCTACTGCCACGCCAACCGGGCCTGGATCGACGACATGCGGCCCCCCTTCGAGGCGCTGCGCGACTATGTGGCCCGCGTCGAGAAGGGCGAGAGCCTCGCCCGCCCGCTCGAGCACCTGCGTGCCGAGCGGGAACGCCTCGCCGCCGGCTACCGCGACCTGCTCGACGACGAGGAGGCGGCCGCCTTCGACAACCTCCTCGCCCTCGCCCGCCAGGTCTTCCCCTTCGTCGAGAACCACAACTTCTACGTCGAGCACTGGCACCACTCGATCTTCTTCGACAAGGTGCGCGACTTCGGCGCCGTCCTCGTCGCCGAGAACATGCTGGACGAGCCCGACGACATCTTCTTCCTGCACCGCTACGAGGTGTACCGGGTGCTGTACGAGGCGCAGGCGCGCTGGGCGCTCGGCGTCGCCACCCGCTCGGAGTTCCTCTGGCGCGACGAGGTCGCCCGGCGCCGGCGCATCTACAAGGCGCTCGAGGCCTGGAGCCCGCCGCCCGCCCTCGGCGTGCCGCCCGAGCGCATCACCGAGCCGATCACCGTCACCCTGTTCGGCATCAACTCCGAGACGGTCGAGCGATGGCTGTCGGCCGGCACCGACGGCGGCGAGTCCGGCGAGTTCCGCGGCCTCGCCGCCTCCCCGGGCACCGCCGAGGGCGTCGCCCGCGTCGTGCACCGGGTGGAGGAGCTGTCAGAGCTCGTCGACGGCGAGATCCTCGTCTGCCCGCTCACGGCGCCGAGCTGGTCGATCGTCTTCGCCCGCATCGCCGCGGCCGTCTCGGACGGCGGCGGGATCATGTCGCACGCCGCCATCGTCTCGCGCGAGTACGAGCTCCCCGCCGTCGTGGCGACCGGCGTCGGGACACAGCTCGTGAAGACCGGCGACCGCATCCGGGTCGACGGCGACCACGGGGTCGTCACCATCCTCGAGCGAGCCGGGGCGCCGGCGTGACGCGCGCCGAGGCCCCTGCGGTGGCGGCGGCACCTTCGGTGTCCCTCCCGACGCCCCTTCCGGCCGGCTACGTCGTGGCGACCGGCGACTGTGCCCCCGAGCACCTGCCGATCGTCGGGGGCAAGGCGGTCGGCCTCGGCAGCCTCATCCGAGCCGGCCAGCAGGTGCCGCGCTCGTTCGTCGTGACGTCCTCGGCCTACCTCGACTACGTCTCGAGCATCCGTGACGACTCCGCCGGGGCGGCCGGCGCGGCCGGCGCGGCCGGCACCATGCCCGAGGCCCTGCGGGCCGACATCGAGGCCGCCTACCTCTCGCTCTGCGACGCCCGCCGGGTGGCCGAGCTCCCGGTGGCCGTGCGCTCGAGCGCCACGATCGAGGACTCGACCGAGGCGAGCTGCGCCGGGCAGTTCCGCACCTTCCTCGGCGCCGCCGGGCCGGCCGAGGTGGTGGCCGAGGTGGAGCGGTGCTTCCTCTCGGCCTTCGAGCCGCACGTCGGCTCCTACCGGGCCGAGCGGGAGATCGAGAGCGAGCACGACGGCGTCGCCGTCATCGTCCAGGAGCTGGTCGACGCCCGCTGCTCCGGCGTGATGTTCACCCGCCACCCCCGCACGGGCGACCGCTCGCTCGTCGTGATCGAGTCCAGCTACGGGCTCGGCGAGGCCGTCGTCGGCGGCGAGGTGACACCGGACCTGTTCGAGGTGAACAAGATCACCGGGCAGGTCCACTCCCGCATGATGGGCACGAAGAAGCACGAGCACCGCCTCGCCGGCGACCACCACGCCGTCGCCGAGCACGAGGTCGAGGAGTCGCGGCGCGACCTCTGGTCGCTCAGCGACGAGGAGATCGAGTCGCTCCTCGCCATGGCCCGCGACCTCGAGCGTCAGCTCGGAAAGGGCCTCGACGTCGAGTGGGCGATCGGCTCGACCGCCGGCACGCACGGCGCCGAGGAGCTGTTCGCCCTCCAGGTCCGCCCCATCACCGTCGACCCGAAACGGGCCGAGGCCGCCGTCGTCGTCTCCCACGGCGCCGTCGACAACCCGATCGACGCCGTCCTCGGCCGCCTCGCCGGGCGGGCTCGCTGAGGGTCGGGCCGCCGTGATCGCCGCCGATCGTCTCCTCGCCGGACCCGGCGACCTGTCTGCCGTCGAGGCGGTGCGCGCCGTCGTGAGCGGTGAGCGGACCGTCTCCGAGGTGGCCGCCGCCGCCCTCGCTCGGGCGGGGGAGGTCGAGGAGGAGGTGATGGCGTTTCGCAGCTTCGACGCCGCCGCCGTCGAGGGGCGGGCGAAGGAGCTCGACGCCGGCGGGGCTCCGGCTGCTGGCACAGCGGGCGTGCTGCGGGGCGTGCTCGTCGGCGTGAAGGACGTCATCGACACGGCGGACGCACCCACCGGCTACGGCTCGCCGCTCTTCTCGGACCACCAGCCGTCCGCCGACGCCGCCTGCGTCGCCACCCTGCGGGCCGCCGGGGCGCTCGTGTTCGGCAAGACGGAGTCGACCGAGTTCGCCATGTACGAGCCGACGAGGACGCGCAACCCGAACGACCTCGGGCGCACGCCCGGAGGCTCCTCGAGCGGCTCGGCCGCCGCCGTCGCGGCCGGTGTCGTGTCGGTCGCCCTCGGCACCCAGACCGCCGGCTCGGTCGTGCGGCCCGGCGCCTACTGCGGCGTGTACGGCATGAAGCCGAGCCGCGGCTGGACGTCCACCGACGGCATCTTCCTCCTCGCCCAGTCGCTCGACACGCTCGGGCTCTTCTCGCGGCGGGCGGCCGACCTCGGCCTCCTCTACCGGGCGCTTCGTGCGCCGGGCTTCTCGCAGGGCCGCCGGATGAGGCCGGCCCGTCGCTCGGGTGTGGCCGGCGCCGGGACGGCCGCCGTGCTCCGCGCCGGCGAGTGGGGGGAGGCCGACGGCGACGTGCACGACGCCCTCGACGAGGTGGCCCGCCGCCTCGAGCGGTCCGGCTGGGCGGTCTCCGAGCTGCGCATGCCCGACGCCTGGCGCCGGCTCCCCGAGGTGCACACGGGTCTCATGGCCGTCGAGGTGGCGTCGAACATGCGCGCCGCCCTCGGCGAGCGGGTGGAGCTGATCTCGGCCAACGCCCGGGCGATCGTGGAGCGGGGCGACTCGACCCCGGGCCCGGCCTACCTCGAGGCCCGACGCGAGACGGCCGAGGCTCGGCGCCTCCTGCCGGCGCTCGAGGAGTCGTTCGACGTGCTGCTGGCGCCGAGCGCCCTCGGCGTGGCGCCGGAGGGGCTCGCCTTCACCGGGGATCCCGTCATGTGCCGGCCGTGGACGCTCCTCGGCCTGCCCAGCTCGAACGTGCCGGCGGTGCGCCGCCCGGACGGCCTGCCCGTCGGCGTGCAGGCGGCGTCGCCTGCCTACGACGACGTGTCGTTTCTCGAAGACCTGGTCTCGATCGAGGCCGCAGTGATGGAGAGGGAGTGAGCATGAACTACGACTTCGTCAACGTCTGCCGCGAGGAGCTGTCGCTCTGCGGTGTGCACGAGGGTGAGGCGGTCGCCATCTTGAGCTCGGACGCCGAAGGCGAGCTCATGGGCCACGCCGCCGCCTTCATGCAGGCCGCCAAGGAGCTCGGCGCCCTCCCCTACCACGTCCGGGTGCCGGCAAAACGCGGCAAGGGCCAGGCCACCTGGGAGGTGGGCACCACCCCCCTCACCGGCCACGAGCCGGCCATGGCGGCCCTGAAGGAGGCAGACCTCGTCATCGACCTCGTCTTCATGCTCTTCTCCAAGGAGCAGCTCGAGATCCAGGCGTCCGGGACGAGGATCCTCCTCGCCGTCGAGCCCGTCGACGTCCTCACCCGGCTGCTCCCCGACCGGGCGCTGCGCGAGCGCGTCGAGTTCGCCGGCGAGCTCCTCGAGTCGGCCGGGAGCCTGCGGGTCGAGCACGAGAACGGGACGTCGCTCACCTACCGCCTCGGCCGCTACCCGACCATCACCGAGTACGGCTACACCGACGAGCCGGGCCGCTGGGACCACTGGCCCTCGGGCTTCCTCTTCACGGGGGCGCACGACGACGGGGTGGACGGCACGATGGTGCTCGCTCCGGGGACGATCATCTACCCCTTCAAGTCCTACGTCCGCACGCCCATCCACCTCTCGGTCGAGGCCGGCCGCATCACCGACGTCCGCGGAGAGCTCGACGCCGAGCTGATGCGCGACTACATGGACCAGTTCAACGACCCCGAGGGCTACGCCATCAGCCACATCGGATGGGGCCTCAACGAGAAGGCGCTCTGGTCCGGCCCGATGATGGACACCCGCGGCATCGGCCAGGAGGGCCGCTCCTTCTACGGCAACGTCCTGTTCGCGACCGGCCCCAACCAGGAGCTCGGCGGAACGAACGCCTCGCCGTGCCACCTCGACATCCCGCTTCACGGCTACTCGCTCTACCTGGACGACCGCCAGATCATCGACCGGGGCGACATCGTCGTGCCGGAGATGCGGCCGCGCAGCTAGGCGCCCGGCCACCGCTCGCCACGAGCACCGACAGCACCACAGACCGCCAACAGAGGGGGAAAGACATGGAGAACCTCGAGGCCGGGGCGGCCATCGCGCCCGGCCAAGCCAAGGACAGCTTCGGGAACATCGAGTCGCGCGGGATCGACATGATCCCCGAGGTGGAGCGCGTCTCGCGTCCCTACGAGCTCTTCACGGTGTTCTTCGGGCCGCAGTTCGGCTACGGGAACATGCTCTTCGGAGCGCTCGCCATCGGCTTCGGCCTGAGCTGGTGGGCGGCCTTCGCCGCCATCACGATCGGCTGCGCCGTCGGCTCGCTCGTGTTCCTCGCCGTCTCCCCGGTGAGCCCGAAGACCGGCACGAACACCCAGGTGTCGAGCGGTGGCGCCTTCGGCGTCCGCGGCCGGCTCCTCGGCTCCGGCATCACGTGGTTCATCGCCATGGGCTTCTTCGTGATCCTCGTCTACACCGCCGGCCAGGCGCTCATCTTCACCTTCAACAGGTGGTGGGGCTCGCCGACCGGTCTCGGGGCCCTCTCGATCGCCATGGCGGCCGTCATCATCGTGACCTGCATCTCGGCCATCCTCGGGCACCGCACCCTCGAGCGCAGCGTCCGGGTGATCACGGTGCTGTCGATCATCGTCGGGATCATGGTGTTCGCCGTCTTCGCCGGGAAGTTCCACGCCGTCCACGGCGGCAACTACCTGCTCGGCAGCTTCTGGCCGACCTGGTTCCTCTCCGCCACCACGGCCGCCTCGCTCCCCATCTCGTGGGGGCCGTTCGTCGGCGACTACGGGCGGTACATGCCGTCGAACTCCTCGCCGCGGGTCGTGAGCGCCTTCGGCTATGCCGGCATCTTCTTCGGCTGCTGGGCCGCCATGATCGCGGCCGCCTTCGCGGCGACGGCCTTCGTCGGCCAGGCGGCGACCAACTTCGTCGGCGGCATGACGGACGCGGCGCCGGTCTGGTTCCTCGTGCCGATGCTGCTCATCCTCGGGCTCGCCTCCAACATCGCCAGCGCCGGCATGTCGCTCTACAACGCCGCGCTGGACATGGGATCGTGGCCGATGCTGCTGCGTTTCAAGCGCTGGCACATCGCCGCAGGGTTGAGCGCCCTCGTCTTCGGCCTCACCTACCTGTTCACGGTGGCGACCAACTTCCTCACGAACCTGACCGCCTTCGTGACGATCATGGTCGTGACGGCGACACCCTGGATGGTCATCGTGGGCGTCCACTACCTGCTCTCGAGGGGCGAGTACAAGCCGATCGACCTCCACGCCTTCGCCATGCCCGGCCGCCGCGGCCGCTACTGGTACACGGGCGGGATCAACCCGCGGGCCTTCGTCGCCTGGGCGGTCGGCGTTGCCTTCGGCCTCATGTTCTCGGCCACCACGCTGTTCACGGGCCCCCTCGTCAACTCCATCAAGGGAGTCGACATCTCGTGGCTGGCGGCCGGCGTCATCGGCGGCCTCCTCTACCTCGGGCTCACCCTCGTCTCGAACCCGCACAAGGCCGTCGTCGAGCCCGAGCTGGTCGTCGCGGAGATGAGCCACAGCTGATGAGCAGCCTCCGGACCGAGTCGGTCTTCTTCTCCTCCGACGGCCTGCGTCTCCACGCGGTCCGGGTGCCCGGCCAGGGAGGGCCGGGCACCCGGCCCGTCGTCATCGTGCCGGGCATCACGACCCCGGCGGCGGCCTTCCTGTTCGCGGCGGCGGACTGGTCGGCCTTCACCGGCGACCTGTACGTGCTCGACATGCGCGGTCGCGGCCTCTCGGAGCGGGCCGGTCCGGGACGGCATCGGGCGGGCGACTACGCGGACGACGTGCTCGCCCTCGTCGACCAGCTCGGCGGGCTCGGGCTGCTCGGGGCCGACAGCCGTCCCGTCCTCGTCGGGCACTCGCTCGGCGCCCGGGTCGTGGCGGCCGCCCGTGCCCGTGTGCCGGGCGCCAGCGCCGGCGTCGTGGCGATCGACCCGCCGATGTCCGGTCCGGGGCGCCGTCCCTACCCGATGGCGCTCGACCGCTTCGTGAACGGCATCCACGGCGCCCGAGCCGGGCGCGGCGTGGCGGAGGCGAGAGAGCACTACCCCACCTGGAGCGACGAGCAGGTGCGGGCCCGTGGCGAGACGCTCGGCAGCTGCGACGAGGTGGCCGTCGTCGAGAGCTACAGCTGGTTCCACCTCGAGGCCTTCCCGCCCGTCTGGGCGGAGGTCGAGCCGCCCGCCCTGCTGCTGTTCGGGGCCGAGAGCCCCGTCGTCACCGCCGAGGACGCAGCCGAGATCGGGCGGGCGAACCCGCGGGCGAGCGTCGTCTCGGTGGCCGGGGCGGGCCACATGGTGCCGTGGGACAACGCCACACAGACGTCCGAGGAGATCGAAGCGTTCCTCTCGAAGCTGGAAGGACAAGCGCAATGACCCAGACGACCGAGGGCTCGGTCGACGCCTCCTCATCGGTCGACGCGGCCGCCGGGGGGGTGACGCTCGCCCCGAGGGTTCCGTACGAGACCGAGATCGAGCGGCGGGCGGCTCAGTGGATCGAACCGTACAACCAGGCATGGCACCTCGAACGGGCCCGTGACTGGCTCGTCTACCTCGACCCCGACGCCTCGCTCGAGATGCGGCTCGCCGTGCTCACCCACGACATCGAGCGCATGTTCCCGGGCGGCCCGGCGATGGACAAGTCGAGCTGCCGCTGGGACGACCCCGACTACCTCTACGCCCACGCCTCCCGATCGGCCGACGTCGTCGAGAAGTGGGTGGCCGAGCAGGGCGAGGCCGGTGACGAGCTCGACCTCGGGGAGCTGCGGCGGCTGATCACCCTGCACGAGTTCGGCGGCCTCGACGGCGCCGACGTCGTGCAGGCGGGCGACTCGCTCTCGTTCCTCGAGACGCTCCAGGAGATCGTGCGCGACTGGGTGACCTCGGGCGAGTGCGACAGCGCGCAGGCGAGGCGCAAGCACGAGTACATGGCCCGCCGCATCCGCCTGTCGGAGGCGACCGAGCTCGCCCGGCCGCTCCTCGCCCAGGCCCTCGCCGTGCTCGAGGGGAAGGCCGCCGCCGAGGCGTCGGACCCCGAGTGACGGCGCCTCTCTCGTCGGGCGACGGCGGCGCGCGCCGGGGCGGCCCGCGCCGGGTCGGCCTCATCGTGCCGAGCTCGAACGTCACGATGGAGACCGAGGTGCCCGAGCTGCTGCGGCGTTTCGCGGCCGAGTCAGGCGGTGGCGCCTCCGACGACGGCGGGCCGACCTTCACGTTCCACTCGAGCCGTGCCGTGCTGCACAAGGTCGACGCCGAGTCTCTTCGCGCCATGGTGGCGGAGTCGGAGCGCTGTGCCCGCGAGCTGGCGGACGCCCGAGTCGACGTCGTCGCCTACGCCTGCCTCATCGCCATCATGGCGGAAGGGCCCGGGGCGCACGAGTCCTCGGAGGCCCGACTCGCCGCCACGCTCGCCGCGGCGGGCTGCCCGGTCCCGGTCACGAGCAGCGCCGGCGCCCTCGTGCGCGCCCTCGAGCGCCTCGGCGCCCGGCGCGTCGCCGTGGTCGCCCCGTACATGAAGCCCCTCACCGCCGTCGTGTGCGACTACCTCGCCGGCTACGGGGTGGAGGTCGTGGCCTCGGTGAGCCTCGAGGTGCCCGACAACGTCGAGGTCGGCCGGCTCGACCCCGGGCGGCTCGTCGGCCACGCCCGCTCGCTCGAGCTCAAAGGGGCGGACGCCCTCGTGCTGTCGGCCTGCGTCCAGATGCCGTCGCTCGCCGCGCTCTCGGCCGCCGAGGAGGCGTTCGGCCTTCCGGTGCTGTCCGCCGCCACGGCGACCGCGGCCGAGGTCCTCTCGCTACTCGGGGAGAAGCCCGTCGTCGAGGGCGCCGGGGCCGCCCTGCGCTGAGCGGACGTTGGGCCGGTTGGGCACGTTGGGCTGGGCGGCCGGGCGGGGAGGCGGGCCGCAACCGGCGAGCTGTGCAGGAATTCGAGGGACTTTTGCAAAAGTGCCTCGACTTTTCGCACAGTTCGCACCTTGTGCCCAGGGCTGGCGAACGAGCCGGCGGCCAGCCGAACCGCAGCCCCGGTTAGCTCGAGAAGCTCGACAGGTCGCCGTTCTGCGACCGGTCCCTCAGCCAGCCCGAGAGCCCCGGGATGACGTCCTCGATCTCGGTGGTACGGGCGCGGTAGTGGTAGTACCTGCCCTCCTTGCGGATGTCGATGAGGCGTGCCCGGTGGAGGATCTTCATGTGGTACGAGATCGTCGACTTCGAGATGGGCAGTTCCTTCTCGAGCGTCGTGCAGGCGAGCTCGTCGACCGAGAGGATGCGGGACATGATGTCGAGCCGGATCGGTTCGGCCAGCGCCTTCAGGATCTCGACTGCGGGATCCCACGTCAGACTCGTCGACATCAGCCTTCGCCTTTCGTACTGCCGTACGTCGTGCGCCTCACCGCTCGCCGAAGGCTAGTGGTGGAGCCCCAACCGGACGGCGATGCCGTCACGAGCGCCGATCTGGTGTCGGCCCAGCTGCCACGACACGCCATCACGCCGTCACGATCACGACGCCCAGCATGGCGAGGAGGAGGCCGGCGCCCTGACGTCTCGAGATGCGCTCGTGCAGCGCCAGCCACGCCACGACGATCGTCACGCCCGGGGAGAGCGAGACGATCGGGACGATGATGCCGAGCGTCCCCGCCCGCACCCCGAGGGCGTAGCAGATGGCGCCCACGATCCCGAAGACCCCGGCGGCCAGCGAGCCGCGGAGGAGCGACCGGTTCGGGGCGATGGCCCGCCCCCCGAGGGAGAGGCCGACGACGGCGACGAGGAGCGAGGCCGTCAGCCTCGAGCCGATCGCCTCGGCGACCTGAACCCGGGGCGAGCCTCCCGCGAGGGCGATGTAGTAGACGCTCATGGCGACTCCCGAGGCGAGCGCCGCCCCGATGCCGAGCACCTCGCGGCGGACGCGGGACAGCGGGAGAGGCGCCAGCGCAGCGACCGCAGCGCCAGACGCGCCCGCCACCGAACCGCCCGTCACCGAAGCGCCGGCCACCGTCGCCGCCGGCGCCACCCCTCCGCCCGCCGGGACCGCCATCGCGACCGGCGACACCTCGACGTCGCTCCGCCAGCGGCCGACCGCCGCCAGGGCGCCGACGCACACCACCACACCGACGACCTCGCGCGCCGTCATCGGATGCGAGATGGCCCCGTAGGCGACCGGGATCACACAGGCCACCACCGCCGAGATCGCCGAGGCGACGCCGATGTAGAGGAAACGGGTGCTCGAGTACAAGAGCACGAGCGCGATGGCAACCCCCGTCCCGGCGACACAGCCGGCGATCACCGCGTGGGCGTCGATCGAGGGTCCGATGGCGATGAGGACCGGAAGGCCGGCCAGCAGCCCCAGCACCTGGGACCAGAGCGTGACGCCGAGAGCGGTCTCGCGACGCGTGGCCATGCCCGCGAAGAGCGAGGACACCCCCCAACCGAGGGCGGCGAAGACGGCGAGAAGGGCCGGGGGGACTCAGGATCCTCCTTCCGCCCGGCGGAGGAGCAGCCCGTCCACCGCCACCGCTCCGCTCGAAAGGACGATGAGCGGGTTGACGTCGAGGCCCTCCAGCTCGTCGCCGAGCTCGAGGGCGAGGTCGTCGACGGCCTCGATGGCGCGCACGGCAGCCTCGACGTCGAGCGCGTCGCGTCCCCGCGCCCCGGAGAGGAGCGGGAAGGCGCGCAGGGACCGCAACATCTCGGCCGCCTCGCCCGATCGAAGGCCGACGGGCCTGATCTGCACGTCGTCGTGCAGCTCGGTCCAGATGCCTCCGAGCCCGACGACGACGAACGCCCCGAGAGGCGGCCTCCGCTCGATCCCGACGAGCAGCTCCACTCCCCCGCTCACCTGCTGCTCGACCCGGACCGACCGCGCCCCGCCGGCGAAGAGGCGGTCGGCCGCCTGGCGGACGTCCTCCTCGGTGGTGACGTCCAGGATGACGCCCCCCTGCTCGGTCTTGTGGGCGACGTCGCCGTCGCCGAGCTTCACGACGACGGGGAACCCGAGGGAGCGGGCCACCTCCACGGCACCGCGCGAGGAGCTCGCCGGAGCGCCGCCGACGACGTCGATCCCGGCGGCGGCGAGGATCTCGAGGCCGCCCGTTCCGGCCACCGTGCCGGCCGGCGCCCGCTCGAAGAGCCGGCGGGCCTCCGGCAGCTGCCGGGGGGGCCGCGCCGGCGCCACCGGCTGGCTCGCCTCTATGAGGTGGCCGAGCGCCTTCAGGCCGCTCCCGAAACCCGACAACACCAGCAACCCATCGGCGAGCGCGCTCTCGACGTCGTCGGCGTGCGGCGCACCGCCCACGCCGTCGAGGACGACGAGAAGCTCCTCGCACTCGTCGCGGACCTTGCGGGCCGCCTCGATGGCGCCGACCGACCGGCTCTCGTCGCCCGTCGGGCCGGCCGTGAAGTCGCCCGCCTGCACGACGACGTCGACGTTCTCGTCGGCGGCGACGGTCCTCACCACGAAGGGGAGGTTCTGGTCGTAGTCGGGCATGCCCCACCAGTCGAGGGGGTTTCGGTCGTTGAGGAAGGGCGGGATGACGGTGGCGAGGGCCTCGACGGTCGCCTGCGAGAAGGCCGGCACCGAGAGGCCGGTGCCGGGCACGTTGTCGTGCACGAGCTCGATCTGGCCGCCCGAGGCGGTGAGGACGGCGAGGCGGCCGCCCTTCGGCTTGCGCTTGGACTGCATGGCGATGGCCGTCTCCAGCAGCTCCTCGAGCGACGAGACGGCTGCCACGCCGTGGCGGCGCAGCGCCGACTGGACCAGCCGCTGCGGGAGGGCGAGCGCCCCCGAGTGCGCCGTGGCGGCGGCCCGAGCCTCGGCCGTGCGGCCGGCGGTGCAGATGACGACGGGGCGGCCGCGCTCACGGGCGAGGTCGCAGGCGGCGAAGAAGGCCTCGGGGTGACGGATCGTCTCGAGGTGCGCGCAGATGACCGAAACCCCTTCGGTCTCGGCGAAGTACCCGATGAGGTCGGCGGCCGTCGTCACGGCCTCGTTCCCGCTCGAGACGGCGTGGCTCCAGCGCACCCCGCGGCGGTTGTTGATGAGGCAGGTCACGACCGAACCGCTCTCGGCGATGAGGCCGACCGAGCCGGCTTCGTAGGGGTGGACCGAGTCCATGTAGAGGGCGGTGGCGGCCTTGAAGTTGACGAGGCCTTGGCAGTTCGGCCCGACGAGCGCCATGCCGGCCTCGTTCGCCACCTCGCTGAGGCGCGCCTGCAGGGCCTTTCCCTCGTCGTCGCTCTCCGCGAAGCCGAAGGCGAAGACGACGGCGCCGCGGGCGCCTTTGGCGGCGGCCACCTCGAGCATGGGGACGACCCGGTCCCGGGCGACCGAGAGCACGACTGCGTCGGGGGCGAAGTCGACCTCCTCGAGGCTCGGCACGCAGGGGATGCCGAGCACGTCCTCGTACTTCGGGTTCACGCCCACGACCGGGCCGGGCGACCCGAGCCGGACGAAGTTCTCCACGACGGCGCGCCCCGTCCCGTTCGGGCTCGCGCCGACGATGGCCACGCTCTTCGGCTCCATGAGCCGCGCGAGCGACTCGGCGCGGTGCTCCTCGTCCATCCCTTCTCCTTCTCGTCGTGTCTCGGTGCGGGTGAGGCTGTGGGCGGCGGCGCCGGTCAGGTCACGAGGGCGAGTTGGGCGGCGTCCGCATAGACCCGCTGGCGCCGTCCGCGCTCCAGCTCCGAGGGGGCGGAGCCGCGCTCGACCGAGAGGCGAAGGAGCACGCCGAGGTGCTCGCCGCTCTCGCCGAGGACGTCGCAGGTGACCCGCACCCGGTCGCCGAGATCGAGCCGCTCCCCCACCTCGACGTCGATGCCGAGCACCTGGCGGCCCCGCGGGGCGGTCGAGACCGCCCCCGAGGGCACCGAGACGGCCACCTCGGCACCGGCGGCGAGCGCCGTCTGCGTCCGGACGGAGACGTCCTGGCCGAGGCAGCGGACCTGGACGGCTCCGTCGGCGTCGAGCGGGGTGACGACGCTCGCCGGCAAGAGGGCGTGGCCGCCGAAGAAGCCGGCGATGAAGCGCGTCGGCGGCATGTTCATGAGGTCCGACGGCGTGCCGACTCCCTCGAGCACCCCGTCGCGCATGATGCCGATCCGGTCCGAGAGCGTGAGCGCCTCCTCCCGGTCGTGGGTGACGTAGAGGGCGGTGACGCCCACCTCCTGGTGGATGCGTCGGAGCTCCACCATCATGCGCTCGCGCAGCTCCCTGTCGAGGGCGCCGAGCGGCTCGTCCATGAGCAGGAGCGAGGGCCGGAAGGCGAGCGCCCGCGCCAGGGCGACACGCTGCTGCTGGCCGCCGGAGAGCTGCCGGGGCAGCCGCTCGCTCATGCCCGGGAGGCCGACGAGGTCGAGCATCTCGTCGACCCGTTTCGCCCGGGTGTCCTTCGCGACCTTCTTCATCTTGAGGCCGTAGGCGATGTTCTCGCCAACGGTCATGTGGGGGAACAGGGCGTAGTTCTGGAAGACCATGCCGATCCCCCGCTCGGCCGGGCTCACCTCCGAGATGTCGCGGCCCCGCAGGTAGATGGTGCCGGACGAGATGTCGGTGAACCCGGCGACGAGCTTCAGGATCGTGGTCTTGCCCGAGCCGCTCGGGCCGAGGAGGGTGAGCAGCTCCCCCTCCTCGACGGCGAGGTTGACCGAGTGCACGACCTCGTTGCCCCCGTAGCGCTTGCCGATCCCGACGAGCTCGAGAGCGGGCTTGCGGGCCGCCCCGGGAGAGGCGGCTGTCGAGTCGGCCGCCCCGGGGGCGGCCGACGCCGGCACCTGCTCCGCAGGCTCGGGCGCCGTTGCCGTCCCCGGTGGGCCGTCGCTCACGGGCGCTTCGGCGAGGTGGTCAAGAGTCATGCCGGTTTCCTCATCGTCGTGTTGCTCTGGCACCGCGGTGCTCGGGCTTCGGTCGCCGGGTCAGCCGAGGAACGACTGCCAGACGGTCTCGAGCTGCTTCGCGTGGGACGCGAACCAGAAGTTGCTCGTGTTGAGCACGGGCTCGTTGATCGGCAGGGCGGCGACGACCGCCTTCGGCAGGTACGAGGCCACGGTCTTGCCGGGCGTCGGATAGGTGATGCCGTTCGTCCACTCGGCCTGGTTCTGGGGGTGCTGGGCGAGCCAGTAGAAGTACTCCTCGGCGGCCGCCGCGTTCGGGGCGCCCTTCGGGATGACGAAGCCGTTCGGCTCCGGCAGAAGCGAGCCCTGCCAGCTGATGATCAGGTTGTGGATGTTCTGCTGCTTCACGACGTAGGCCCGGCCGTTCCAGAGGATCTCGGCGCCGACCTGCTTGTCGATGAGCACCTGCTGCTGCTGGGAGCCGGAGCTCGGCCAGACCGAGACGTAGGGCTTGATCTTGCGCAGCTCGGCCATCGCCTTGTTCACGTCCGGGTGCATGGCGATCTGGCTGCCGGGCACGCCGAGCGCCTCGAGGGCCATCGGGATCGCCTCGGTCGGGTCGTTCACGATCGCGCGGGGGCCCGGGTAGTCCTTCGTGTCGAAGAACTGAGCCGGCGTGAGGGGGCACTTCTTCATCACGGCCGGGTTGCAGGCGATGACGCTCGCCGTGTTGCCGATGTCCACCGAGGTGTCGGTGTAGGTGCCTGGCCGGAAGTACTTGGCGAAGGCGGCCGTCAGCCAGCTCGGGAACTTGCTCACGTAGCCCTTCTGGATCATCTCGACCGGGTTGAGCGGCTCGACGAGGTCGATCGAGACGTTGCCCTGCTGCTCCTGGAGGATGGCCGGGATGGCCGGGTCCGAGCCGTTCGTCACGATCTGGACCTTGATCCCGGTGTCCTTCGTGAAGGGCCCGTAGAGGTACTTCTGCTCGAGCGACGTCCAGACGCCGCCCCACGACGTCACGGTGAGCGTCGAGCCCTTGAGCGAGGAAAGGCTCGGCGGCCCCGACGAGCCTGCGCTCGTCGAGCTGGTGTTGCCCCCGCCGCCCGAGCTCGAGGGCGTGCTCGAGCCGCACGCCGCCAGCGCCATGGCGAGGGCGCCGACCGCGACCCCCGTCGCCACACGCGTGAGACGCGCAGCATGGATGCGTGCACTGATCGCTGCTCTCATGGGTTGTCCCCCCTGTGTCCGGTGGTGTTGGTCCTGCTCGACGTCACTGCGGTGCTGCCCGCCCTCCGCCTTTCTCCCGCCGGCGGTCACTTCTGCTCCCGCGGGCGGCTGCGGGGCCCGCCCGGCTCGGGGAGGAAGGGACCGTCGCGGAACTTGAGCGACGCCACGAGGCCTTCCTTCTGGCGGAGCTGGTTGAGCTCGTCGAGGTCGGCGGCGTCGGTCGAGGAGTGGATGACGACCGAGATCACTCCGGCCGTCTCGAGGGCTGCGCGCAGCCCCATCGCCTCGAGCCCGAGCGCGGTGATCATCTTGTTGAGGCGCACGGAGTCGGGCGGGACCATGGCGAGCCGTTTTGCGAGCGCGAGCGCCGTCGGCATCAGCTCGTCGTGCGGCACGACCTGGTTCACGATGCCGATCCGCTCGGCTTCCTTGGCGTCGAAGTGGTCGCCGGTGAGGGCGTAGCGGTTGGCGTTCTTGTAGCCGGCGAGGAGCGTGAAGAGGAACGTCGAGTTCTGGATCTCCCGCACCTCGGGCTGGCCGAAGACCGCCTTCTCCGAGGCGATCGTGATGTCGCAGGCGAGCGAGTACCACATGCCGCCGCCGAGGCACCAGCCGTTCACGGCCGCGATGATCGGCTTCGGGTTCCGCATGAGGGCGAGGTGCTTCGAGGGCGTCTCGGTGTCGACGTCCCACCAGCGCTTCAGCACGTCACGAGCCCGGGGCGGGGCGGCCTGCTCGGCGTCCTCGCCGAGGTCGTACCCGGCCGAGAAGGCGGCGCCGGCACCGGTGAGCACGATGGCCCGGACCGAGTCGTCGGCGGCCGCCGCCTGCAGGGCGGCGTGGAGGTCGTCCTCCAGCTGGTTCGAGATGGCGTTCATCTGGTCCGGGCGGTTCAGCGTGAGCACCACGACGGCCCCGTCCTGGGACCAGTCGATCGTCTCGTAACTCCTCTGATCTGTCACCGTGCGCTTCCTTTCTGCTGGACCGGGTGCGGAACCTGTCGGCGGCGGGGGCGGGGCCGGGCCGAGGCCGCAAGGGGCCGGGGCGAGACCGGAACGGCCGCCCTCACGCGAGCTCCCCCTTCGGGCGCCTCAGGTACATGGCGCCGAGGACGGCGCCGGTGCTGAGCACCATGAGGAAGGTGGCGACGGCGGTGATCGAGGGATCGAGCCCCGTGCGAAGCGAGTTGAAGACGGCCTTCGGGAGCGTGGTGAGGCCGGCGCCGCTCAGGAAGTTGACGAAGACCGCCTCGTCGAAGTTCGAGACGAAGGCGAGGAGGAAGGCCGCCCCGATGGCCGGCTGGAGGAGCCGCAGGGTGATGCCGACCACCGCCGTGCGGCGGCTCGCTCCGAGGCTCATGGCGACGAGCTCGAGGTCGCGCGGGATCCGGACGAGCGCCGCCTCGACGATGATGATCACGAACGGGACGACGAGCATCGTGTCGCAGAAGACGAGGCCCCAGTACGACCCGATGAGCCCGAGCTGTGAGAGGAAGTCGTAGAGGGCGACCGCATAGGCGACCCCGGGCACGACGAGGGGCGCCAGCCCGAGCGAGCGGAAGACCGACTTCCCCGGAAGCCCCGTGCGGCGAAGGGCGAGGGCGGCGGGCACCCCGACGAGCACCGCGAAGGCGCTCACGGGAAGGCCGATGTAGAGCGACTGCTCGATGGCCGGGATCCAGATCCCGTTGGTGAAGAGGCGGTGGTACTCGACGAAGCTCCAGGAGGTGGGCGGGAAGGCGAGCTGGGACCCGCCGGCGAAGGAGAGCACCGCCACCGTGAGGGCGGGGATCACCATGAAGAGGCAGACGACGACGCAGATCACGACGCCGGCGGTCTTGAACGCCGAGTCGCCGAGGCGGCGCCGGCCCACCTGGCGCTCCATCGGGTCGGCCATCAGCCCATCGCCCTTCGCAGCTGGTCCCGCCCGACGAGGCGGGAGACGATGAACAGCACGAGGGCCGCCCCGACGAGAAGGACGATGGCGGAGACCGTGGCGGTCGTGAAGTCGTAGAACTGGAAGATGTCCTGGTACATGAAGGAGGCCGAGAAGGGCGAGGTGGCGCCTCCGAGCAGCACCGGGGTGAGGAAGAAACCGATCCCGACGACGTAGACGATGGTGGCGCTCGCCACGATCCCCGGCAGGCCGAGCGGCACCACGACCGACCAGATGGCCCGCGCCCTCGAGGCGCCGAGCCCTTGGGCGGCCTTCACGAGGTCGTCGTCGATGCTGCGGAAGACGACGAGGAGCGGCAGCACCGAGTACGGGAGCAGCTGGTACACCATGCCGAGGATGACGGCGAACTGGTTGTAGATCAGGCTGAGCGGGCTCGAGATGACGTGGAGATCGAGCAGGATCCGGTTCACGAGACCGAACCGCTCGAGCAGGATCGTGAAGGAGTAGAGCTTCACGACCGAGCCCATCCAGAACGGCACGAACAGGCAACCCACGAGGCCCACCCTCACCCAGCGGTGCCGGGTGCTGTGGACGTGCCAGGCGACGACCGCCCCGAGGAGCACGCTGATGACCGCCACGATGGCCGAGTCGACGAAGGTCGTCTGCATGACCGAGAGGTTGGCGGAGGCCTTGAAGAAGCTGGAGAAGTTGCCGGTGCCCGACGGCGGCCCGAAGGCGACGATCACGAGGCGGATGATCGGATAGACGAGGAAGAGCCCGCCCATGGCGAGGAGAGGGGCGAGGAGGGCGAACGTCGTCCGCCAGCTCATCTCCGTCTTCCACTTGCCGCCGCCCGGAGCCCTCAGACCGAGGCGGGAGAACGCGCCCGGGCGACCGTCCGCGTCCCCGCCGGCTCCGGCGGGCGGGGCCGCAGGAGGCAGCAGGTCCGGGGAGGGTGCGAGGGCCTGGTCGGTCACGTCTCCCGGCCCTCCTCGGCGGTGGCGGCGCCGACGAGGGCGACGACGTTCCCGAAGACCTCCTCGCCCCGCCCCATGGCGGCATGGGCCGCCGGCAGGTCCTCGAAACCGATCACGCGGCCGAGGCAGGGGTCGAGGGCGCCCGCGTGCACCAGCTCGTTGAAGGCCCGCGCCTGCTCGTCGTTCGTGCCGTGCGAGCCCTGCAGCCGCTTCTGGCGGACCCAGAGGTAGCGGAGGTCGGCCATCGCCTCGTAGCCGGTGGTGCCGGCACAGATCACCACCATCCCGCCCGGCTCGCAGACGAACAGGCTCGTCGGCACGGTGGCCTCGCCCGGGTGCTCTACGACGATGTCAGGGCCGCGGCGCTCGCCGAGGATGTCCCAGATCTCCTTGCCGAAGGCGCGGGCGCCCGTCATCCACTCCTTCTGGCCCGCGGCGTCGTCGACGTGCGGCGGTATGCCCCAGTGGGAGAACTTGGTCCGGTCGATGAAGCCCTCGGCGCCGAGCTTCACGACGTACTCGCCCCGCTCCTCAGAGGACACGACGGCGATCGGGACCGCCCCGGCCTGCCTCGCCATCTGGATGGCCTGGCTGCCGAGGCCGCCCGAGCCGCCCCATACGAGGACGACGTCGTTCTCCTTCACGGTGTTGCCCGCCCACCCGTGCAGCATGCGGTAGATGGTCGTGCCGACGAGCGTCGGGGCGGCCGCCTCGGCCCAGCTGAGCTGGGGGGCCTTCGGCAGCACCTGGTGCTCCTGGGCCCGGCAGAACTGGGCGAACGACCCGAAGTTCGTGTCGTAGCCCCAGATGCGGGCCGACGGGGCGATCATCGGGTCCTTCCCGGCGAGCACCCAGGGGTCGTCCGGCTCCCAGTAGCCGGGGTGGACGATGACGTGCTCGCCGACCGACACCGAGGTCACCGCCTCGCCGACGGCGTAGACGATGCCCGAGGCGTCGCTTCCCCCGATGTGGAAGTCCTCCTCCGCCCCGCCGCGCTGGCGCACCTGGATCACGTCGATCGGGTAGCCGCGGGCCGCCCAGACGTTGTTGTAGTTGACGCCGGCCGCCATGACGGCCACGAGGACGTCGTTCGGGCCGAGCGAGGGGACCGCCATCTCCTCGATGCGAAAGGCGGTCATGGGGTCGCCGAGCCGGTCGGAGCGAAGCACCTGGGCGAGCATCGTGTCGGGCACCGTGCCGACAGGCGGCAGCGGATGGCTTGCAAACACCGGGTTTCCTGCCGCGCCGCGCTCCGCCCCCGACTGACTCATCCCTGTCGTACCCCCTCGGCTCTTCGACCGTTGGATGACTTTCGAAAGGTATAGGGGCGGCCCGCGGCGGCCGTCAAGCGTTTCGTTCCGCCAGGCGGACCGTTGCGCCGTGGCGCCCGTCCGCCGCCGGGCGACTCTGCCGGGCCGGGCGGGGGTCACGGGGGCGATGTGACCTTCTCCCCTAGTGGCGCACGGCCGCTCCCCGAATCATGATCGCAAGGACAGAGGAGGCAGAGATGACCGAGACCGTCGCGGGTGCAAGCGTCTGGGAGCGCACCCTGCTCGAGATGCTGGAGTCGCACGCCCACGAGGAGGCGGAGGTGGAGGGCGAGTACCGCGCCCTCGTCGAGCACGTCGAGGCTGCGGACGTGCAGTTCCTCATCAAGCTCATCCTCGAGGACGAGGAGCGCCACCACCGCTGGTTCGGGCAGCTGGCGAGCTCCGTGACGGCGCTCACCACCGGCGACCGCCAGCCCGACATCCCCTGGCTCGGCAAGTTGGAGGCGCGCGACGAGCTGCGCGAGGCCACGAAGCGCTTCCTCAAGGTGGAGCGAGCGGACGCGAAGGGGCTGCGCCATCTCATGAAGGAGCTGCAGGACGTCGAGGAGACGACCATGTGGGCGCTCCTCGTGAAGATCATGCTGCTCGACACCCAAAAGCACGTCGAGATCCTGCGCTTCATCGAGCAGCGCACCCGCCACTGAGCCCGGCCGCTCCTTCGCCGGGATTCCGGGCGCACGAAACCCGCCTCCTCGCGCCCACGTCGGCCGAGCGGCCCGCCCCCGTCCCGCGCGGCAACGGCAGCACCGGAGAGGACGTCTACGATCTCGCCGACATGGGCGGCGCGAGCGCGACGACAGGCGAGGGCGGCGACCGGGTCCACGTCGTCAGACTCGACTCGGGGCCGGCCGTCGACGTCGTGGAGCGGGGCGGCGAGGCCAACGCACCGGTCTGGCCCGGCATGGGGGCACGGGAGCGCTCCGTGCTCCGCCTCCGCCTCGCGGCGGACGGGGCGACGAGGCTCCTCCACCACCCGGCCGACGCCGTCTTCTACGTCCAGAGCGGCGACGGTGCGGTCGACGACGGTGCCGGGGAGGCCCGGCCGCTCGTCGAGGGCTCGATGGTGCACGTCGACGCAGGCACCGACTACCGTTTCTCGGCCGGCCCGTCGGGCATGACCGTGCTCGGCGGCCCCTGCCCGCCCGACCCCGCCCTCTTCGCCTCGCTCGCAGGGGAGCGCTGAGGCGGCGCATGGCCATCCAGGTCTTCCACCGCGACGAGGCGGAGTTGATGCTGCCCATCATCTCCTCGGACGCCCGCATGATCGTCTGGCCCGGCGTCGGGGCGTGGAACGCCACGATGAACTTCGTCCGCCTCCTCGTCGGCGAGGAGAACGTGCCCCACTCGCACTCCGAGTCCGAGGACACCGTCGTCGTGCTCGAGGGGCGCGGGAGCGTCGACGACCTCACGAACGGGGTCACGCTCGAGTTCCAGGGCGGCGACGTCATCCACGTGCCCGTCGGCGTGCGCCATGCCGTGCGGGCGAACCGCGGGTCGCCGGTCACGAGCGTGGGCGGCCCGGCACCGGCCGACCTCGCCATGCTGCGGGCATGCGGCGCCGAGCTCCCCGAGAGGCCCGCCGGGTCGAGCCGAACCTCGTCGTGACGGCGGGAGCCCCGCGCCCGGAGCCGCACGTGCCGCTCCGGCCGCTTCCTCCCCGGGTCGACGAGAAGCTCTCGTCGCGCCGCGCCGCCCAGCTCAACCTCTACCGCGCCCTCGCCAACTCACCCGAGGCGGTCGAGGGCTGGCTCGACTTCCTCTGGACGCTGCGCGACGACTTCGTCACGCCGCGCCGGCTCCGCGAGCTCCTCATCCTGCGGGTCGCCGCCCGTGAGGGCTCCGCCTACGAATGGCACCACCACGAGCAGATGGGGCTCGCGAGCGGGCTCACGGCCGACGAGATCGCCGCCGCCCGGCCGGGCACCGGCGCCGGCCCCGGGAGCGCCGCGGCCTTCGAGGGGACGGACGCCCTCGCCCTCGAGCTCGCCGATGCCGTCGCCGCCGGCCACGTCGACGAGGCACTCGCCGCGCGGGCCGTCGCCGAGCTCGGCGAGCGCGCCTTCGTCGAGCTCGCCGTGACGGCGTCGGCCTACGTGATGGTCGCCCGGGTGCTCGACGCCCTCGGCGTCCCCCTCGAGGGCTCCTAGAGCGAGCCCGCCACCTCGACGACCTCGTTGCCCGGGACGTCGAAGAAGGCGATGATGCGGCACGGGCAGGCCTCGCCACCCTCGAACTTCCAGGGGAAGGCGCCGATGACGCAGCGCTGGTTGAGCACCTTGTCGATGTCGCCACCGACGTTCTCGGCGTGGATGCAGCCGCCCGGGAAGGCGAGGTAGTGCATCGGGAAGAGGTCCTCGGTGACCTCGCGCCCCGAGAGGTGGTGGGTGTAGGTGTACTCGCCGAAGTACTCCGAGGCGCTCATGCCGACGTGCTCCTCGAAGCGCTTGGCGATGTCGGGGCGCATGTGCCGGATGGTGGTGTTCATCGGGTGGTCGCCCGATCCGGCGTCGATGCCCCACCAGGCGATGTCGAGCTCGAGCATCCACTCCGCCAGCTCGACGCCGCCGCCGGGGTGCATGCAGAAGTACCGCACGAGGTCCTGCTGGGGCGCCCCCTGGTAGTAGCGGTGAAACCCGGTGTGGATGATGACGATGTCGCCCCGCTTCACCTCCACCTTGGAGGTGATGTGCTCGGGCTTGATGACGTCCCAGTCGCTGCAGACGTCGGAGACGTCGACGACGACCCCTTCGTGCACGAGCTTCTCGAGCGGCAGCGAGGCCATGTCGAGCCCGCCGTCGGTGCCGTGCATCGGGCCGTCGAGGTGCGTGCCGGTGTGGAGCGAGGTCTCGATCCGCTGCGAGACGATGCGGTTGGTCTGGAGCGTCTGGGTGTAGTAGATCCGCGCTCCCGGGTAGCCGACCCATCCCGGGGTGTGGAGGTTCCAGGGGTGCGTCAGATCCACCAAGCGCATCGGGAGCTCCTTGCCTGTCGGGGGACGATTCGGGGGAAGTGGCAGCGGCCCGACGAGACCGGCCGGGACCGCCGACCTGCGAGGCCACGGGACCGCTCGTTGTGCCTGGGCGGGCCAAAGTATATCGTATTTTGCATGGAAAACCAGGGGTCGAGCAGCCGCCGTGCCCCCGTCGCACGGGCGCCGAGGGCGTGAAGCCGGCCGCCTTCACCTACCGGCGGGTCCACTCGGCCGACGAGGCGGTCGCCGCCCTCGTCGAGCTCGGCGACGAAGCGAAGCTCGTCGCCGGCGGCCAGAGCCTCGTCCCCATGATGAACTTCCGCCTCGCACGGCCGGAGGCGCTCGTGGACATCGGCCGGCTCGACGAGCTGCGCTTCGTGCGCGCCGAGGGCGACGGGCGGCTGCGGGTCGGGGCGCTCACCCGGCACCGCGACCTCGAGCACCTCGCCCCCGAGCTCCGCGACGCCGGCTTCGCCATCCTGCCGAGCGCCGCCCGCTTCATCGGCCACTACGCCATCAGGGCGAGCGGCACCTTCGGCGGCAGCATCGCCCACGCCGACCCGGCCGCCGAGTGGTGCATGGTCGCCCAGCTGCTCGACGCCGAGATCACGATCCTCGGCCGAAGCGGCACCCGCACCGTCGCCGGCGCCGACATGTTCAAGGGCTTCCTCGAGACGGACCTCGCGCCTGACGAGATGATCGTCGACGTCGCCCTCAGGGGTTTCGGGCAGACCGCCATCCAGGAGATGTGCCGGCGCCAGGGCGACTTCGCCGTCGTGGCGGCCGCCGTGGCGCTCGACACCGACGCCGGGCCCGGCGGCACCTGCCGGGAGGCACGTGTCGTCCTCGGCGGCGTCGGAGGCACCGTCGTGCGGGTGCCCGAAGCCGAGGCCGCCCTCGTCGGCTCGCCTCCGTCGGCCGGCTCCTTCGCGGCCGCCGCCGAGGCGGCCTCGCAGGCGATCGACCCTCCCGGCGACCTCAACGGGCCGCCCGAGTACCGCAGGCACCTCGCGGCCGTCCTCGTCAGGCGGGCCCTCGAGGACGCCTCGAGCGGCGCCCTCGCCGCCTCCATCGCGTGACGGTCGGCGCCCCGGCCCAGCAGGCCTGGGTGGGACGGAGCATCCGGCGGTTCGAGGACCGCTACCTCCTCAAGGGGCAGGGCCGCTTCGTCGACGACCTCGACGAGCGCGGCCTCCTCCACCTCGCCGTCGTGCGCAGCGAGGTCGCCGCCGCCGAGATCGCCGCCATCGACACCGAGGCGGCGCGCAAGGTCCCCGGCGTCGTCGCCGTCCTCACGGCGGCCGACCTCACCCGGCGCGGCCAGCTGGAGCCCCTTCGGGCAGCCCTCGAGCGCGACGAGTTCGTGGCGACCGAGATGCCCGTGCTCGCCACCGACCGCGTCCGCCACGTGGGCGAGCCGGTCGCCGTCGTCGTCGCCGACTCGCGCTACGCGGCCGAGGACGGCGCCGAGTCCGTCGTCGTCGACTACCGGCCGAGCGACGCCGTGGCGAGCCTCGAGGAGGCCGAGGCGGCCGGCGCCCCGCTCGTCCACGACCACGTCGCGGGCAACGTCCTCGTCGAGGTCGACTGGGCGCCGACCCCCGGCATCGACGCCGTCTTCGAGGCGGCCGACCACGTCGTGACGGCGGAGGTGTCGAGCGGGAGGCTGTCGGCCCTCCCCCTCGAGCCGCGCTGCTGCCTGGCGAGCTTCGACGAGCGGACCGGCCAGGTCGTCCTCCACTCCTCGACCCAGGTTCCCCACACGGTGCGGACGGCCGTGGCCGGCTCGCTCGGCCTCGACGAGCACCGTGTGCGGGTCGTGGCCCCGGACGTGGGAGGGGGTTTCGGGCAGAAGTGCGTCGTCGCCCGCGAGGAGGTGCTCGTGGCGGCCGTCGCCCGCCACCTGCGGCGGCCGGTGAAGTGGTCCGAGGACCGCCGCGAGAGCCTCATCGCCGGCTTCCAGGCCCGCGAGCAGCGCTACCGCCTGCGCGCCGCGGTCGCCGCCGACGGGCGGCTGCTCGCCCTCGAGGCCGACATCGCCTGTGACGTCGGCGCCTACTCCTGCTACCCGGTCACCTGCGGGGTCGAGGTCCTCATGGCGGCGAGCGAGATGACGGGGCCGTACCGCATCGAGTCGTACCGGGTCCGCTCACGCGGCCTCGCCACCAATAAGCCGCCCATCGCCCCCTTCCGCGGGGTGAGCCGGCCGCAGTCGACCCTCGCCCTCGAGCACCTCATGGACGAGGCGGGCAAGGTGACCGGGCTCGGCCCGCTCGAGGTCCGCCTGGCCAACCTGCCGGCGGCCGACGAGTTCCCCTTCCGCAACGTCATGGGCGCCCTCTACGACGCCGGCAGCTACCGGGAGTCGCTCGCCGCCTGCGCGACGGCCCTCTTCGACGGCCTCGACGGGCTGCGGGCCTCTGCGGCCGCCCGCGGGCGCCTCGTCGGCGCCGGCCTCTCGATCTTCGTCGAGCCGACGGCCTACGGCACGAGGTCCTTCGGCGCCCGCAAGATGTCGATCGTCCCGGGCTACGAGCAGGCGACGGTGCGTTTCGACCCGAGCGGCGCCGTGCTCGTGATGGCGGGGACGCACTCGCACGGCCAGGGCCACGCCACCACCTACGCCCAGATCGTCGCCGACGAGCTCGGCGTGGACCCGGCCCGCGTGCAGGTGCGCGAGGGTGACACCGAGCTCGTCCCCCACGGCTGGGGCACCTTCGCCAGCCGCTCGATCGTGTCGGCCGGCGGCGCCCTCCAGCGTGCCAGCGTGCGCCTTCGCGACGAGATGCGGGCGATCGCCGCCCACCTCCTCGAGGCGGCCGTCGACGACGTCGAGCTCTGCGACGGCCGCATCGGCGTGCGGGGGACCCCCTCGGCCTCCTTCAGCGTGGCAGAGATCGCCAAGGTGGCCCACCACGCGAGCGACCGCCTGCCGCCCGAGCTCGGCCGCGGGCTCGAGGCGACCGAGGACTTCGACCCGGAGGGCACCTACTCGAACGCCGCCCACGGGGCGGTCGTCGAGGTGGATCCCGAGACCGGCGAGGTCGAGCTCGTCCGCTTCGTCGTCGTCGAGGACTGCGGGGTCATGATCAACCCGATGATCGTGAGCGGCCAGGTGGCGGGCGGCTTGGCGCAGGGCATCGGGGCGGCCCTCCTCGAGCAGCTCACCTACGACGAGGAGGGCCAGCCGCTCACCTCGAGCCTCGTCGACTACCTCGTCCCGACCGCCACCGACGTCCCCGACTTCGAGATCCACCACCTCGAGACCCCGTCGCCCCGCTCGCCGACGGGCGCCAAGGGCATGGGCGAGGGCGGCACCATCGGGTCCCCGGCCGCCGTCCTCAACGCCGTGAACGACGCCCTGGCGGGCCTCGGCACTATCCGGCGCCTCCCGATCCGCCCCTGCGACGTCCTCGCGGCGGTCGCCGAGGGGCCGCAGGACGAAACGACCGCCGCCGCGCAGGCTCCCGCCGGCGCGGCCGACCCGGAGGACCCCACGTGAGCGAACGAGTCGAGGTCACCTTCTCCGTCAACGGGCGCCCGGAGACCGTCCGGGTCGAGCCCCGCCACACCCTCGTCGACGTGCTCCGCCACGACCTCGGCCTCACCGGGACGCACGTCGGCTGCGAGCACGGCATCTGCGGCGCCTGCACGGTGCTCGTCGACGGGCTGCCGGCCCGTGCCTGCCTCATGTTCGCCGTGCAGGCCGAGGGCCGCTTTGTCGAGACGGTCGAGAGCCTGGCGGCCGACGGCGAGCTGAACGAGCTGCAGCAGGCGTTCTCGGCCCACCACGGCCTGCAGTGCGGCTTCTGCACCCCCGGTTTCCTCATGCTGCTGACGGCCTTCCTCGCCGAGCATCCGAGCCCGAGCGACGAGGAGGTCCGCGAGGCGGTCGCCTCCAACCTCTGCAGGTGCACCGGGTACCAGGGCATCGTCCGGGCCGTCTGCTCGGTGCGCGACGCCCGGGCGGAAGCCGGCACGGCCGTCTCGACATGACCGAGGTCGGGGCGCGCGTGGCGCGCCTCGAGGACCGGCGGCTGCTCGGCGGAACGGGCAGCTTCGTCGACGACGTCGACCGGGCGGGGCAGGTCCACATGCGCGTCGTCCGCTCGACGGCCGCCCACGCCCGCATCGCCTCGATCGACCCCTCGGCGGCGCTCGCCCTGCCAGGCGTCGTGGCCGTCACGACGGCGGCCGGCATCGACCTTCCCGCCATCCCCGTGCGCGTCAGCCCCGACCGGGAGCTGCTCGAGCCCTACCTCCAGCCGGTCCTCGCCGGCGAGAAGGTGCGCTACGTCGGCGAGCCGGTCGCCGCCGTCTTCGCCGAGACGCCCGCTGTGGCGGAGGACGCCGCCGAGCTCGTCACCGTCGACTACTACGAGCTCGAGCCGCTCGTCGACGCCCGGCGCTCGGCCGCGGCGGCGACGCAGCTCGCCGAGGGGTTCCCGAACGAGGTGCGCGAGCTCGTCATGTCCTTCGGAGACGTCGAGGCCGCCTTCGCCGCCGCCGAGCACGTCGTCACCGTCGAGGTCGCCGTCGGTCGCCAGACCGCCGTCCCCCTCGAGACCCGCGGCCTCGTCGCCGAGTGGTCCTCGCCCACCCTCGACGTCTGGGGCGCCACCAAGGTGCCCCACTTCAACCGGCGGGTGCTCGCCGCCATGCTCGGCCTCGAGGTGGGCCAGCTGCGGATGTGGCGCTCGGACGCCGGAGGGGGTTTCGGGGTGAGAGGAGAGCTCTACCCCGAGGACGCCCTCGTCGCCTGGCACGCCATCCGGCTCGGGCGGCCGGTCAAGTGGGTCGAGGACCGGGCCGAGCACCTCGTGGCGGCGAACTTCTCGCGCGACCAGCGCCATGTCCTCTCGGGGGCGTTCTCGTCAGACGGCGGGCTGCTTGGGCTGCGGGCCGAGATCTGGCACGACAACGGCGCCTACGTGCGCACCCACGGCCTCACCGTGCCGGAGCTCACGGCCAGCATGCTGCCGGGCCCCTACCGGATGGCGGCCTTCGAGGCGAGGGTCCACGTCGTGCTCACCAACAAGACGCCGTGCGGCACCTACCGGGCGCCCGGCCGCTACGAGACGACCTTCTCGCGCGAGCGCCTCCTCGACGCCGCCTCCGTCGAGCTCGGCCTCGACCCCGTGGCGCTGCGGCGCCGCAACCTCCTCAGGCCGGGCGAGCTCCCGCTCGACCGGGGCCTCACGGCGCTCGGCACGAAGGTGGTGCTCGACGCGGCCGACTACCCGGGCCTCCTCGAGGAGGCCCTCGAGGCCGCCGGCTACGAGGGCTGGCAGGAGGAGGCGCGAGGCGCCGCAGCGAGCGGGCGCCTCGTCGGGACCGGGTGCGCCGTCTTCCTCGAGAAGAGCGGCCTCGGCCCCTACGAGACGGCGTCGGCCAGGCTCTCGGGCTCCGGCGGGGTCGAGGTGGCGACGGGAGGCACCTCGCTCGGCCAGGGCATCGAGACGGCGCTCGCCCAGATCGCCGCCGACCACTTCGGCATCGCGGCGGGCGACGTGAGCGTGGTGGCCGGGGACACGACCCGGCTCGAGGACGGCGTCGGGTCGTGGGCGAGCCGCTCCACCGTCGTCGGCGGCGCCGCCGTCGACCTCGCCGCCGACGCCCTCGCCCGGCTCGTCCGCGAGGCGGCCGCCGAGCACCTCGAGGCGGCGACCGATGACATCGTCCTCGCGGCCGGCGCCGCCCACGTCGCCGGCACGCCCACGCGGGCCGTGACCCTCGGCGAGCTCGCCGCCTCGCGAGACGGAGGCGGCGACGGCGGGCGCCTCGAGGCCTCGGGGCGCTTCGAGGTCGAGCACATGACCTACCCCTACGGGGTGCACCTCGCCCAGGTGGAGGTCGACCCCGAGACCGGCCAGGTGAAGGTGCTGCGCTACTTCGTGGCCTACGAGGTCGGCCGCGCCGTCAACCCCTCCAACGTCGAGGGCCAGCTCGTCGGCGGCGCCGTGCAGGGCCTCGGGGGCGCCCTCTTGGAGGAGGCCGTCTACAGCGCGGACGGGCAGCCGCTCGCCACGAGCCTCATCGACTACATGCTCCCCTTCGCCACCGAGGCGCCCGAGGTCGGGACGCTCCTCTCGGAGCGCTTCCCGGCCGCCACCAACCCGCTCGGCCTGAAGGGCGCCGGCGAGGGGGGCCTCACCGCCTGCGGGGCGGCCGTGGCGAGCGCCGTCGGCGCGGCGATCGGCGCCCTCGCCGCCCCGACTCGCCTCCCCCTCACCCCGCACGACGTGTGGCGGCTCCTTCCCCGCGATCCCCGGGACGAGGCGGTGTGAAGGGCGCTCCCCCGGTGCGCCCCCCGCTCCTCGTCGCGGCCGGGCTGCTCTTCATCGCCTTCAACCTCCGCCTCGCCATCGCTGCGGTGTCGCCGGTGCTCCCGGAGATCCGGCGCACGGACGGGCTCTCGGCGCCCGTCGCAGGGCTCCTCACGACGCTGCCGCTCCTCTGCTTCGGGCTCCTCTCGCCGCTCGCGCCAAGGCTCATCCGGCGCATCGGGCCGGGGCGCCTGCTGCTGTTCTGCCTGGCGGGCATCGCCTCGGGCATCGCGCTGCGCTCGGTGCCGCCGGTCTGGACCCTCTTCGTCGGCACGGTGCTGCTCGGGGCGAGCCTCGCGGTGGCGAACGTGCTCATGCCCGGCGTCGTGAAGAGCCGCTTCGCGACCAACATCGGCCTTGCGACAGGTCTCTACACGACGATGATCGACGTCGGGATCGCCGTCTCGGCCGGCATCACGGTGCCGATCACCCGCGCCCTCGGCGGCGACTGGCGCCTCGCCATCGGGGTGTGGGCCCTCGTCGCCCTCGTCGCCCTGGCGATCTGGACGGGCTTCCTCCACCTCGACCTCCCCGACGCCGCCCCCGTGGGCGCAGTCGTGCCCGCACCGGGCGTCTGGCGCAGCCCGAGCGCCTGGTGGATCACGGCCTACATGGGCCTCCAGTCGTTCAATTTCTTCACCGTGCTCGCCTGGCTGCCGACGCTGCTGCGCACCCGCGGCCTCTCCGCCGCGACGGCGGGCGGCGTGCTGTCGGTCGTCGGTCTCGTCGCCATCCCCGCCGCGCTCCTCTTCCCCGTCCTCGGGAGCCGGATGCGCGACTTCCGCGTCGCCACCTGCTGCTCGACGGGGGCGATCGCCCTCGGACTCGGCGGCCTCCTCCTCGTCCACCACGGCCTCGAGGTGCTGTGGGCGGTCCTGCTCGGGATCGGCCAGGGGTCGTCGCTCAGCCTCGCCCTCATCCTCATGGTCGTGAGGGCGCGGGACTCCTCCCACGCCATCGCGGTGTCGGGGATGGCACAGGGCCTCGGCTACCTCCTCGCCTCGGCCGGGCCGACGGCGATCGGCGCCGTCGAGGTGGCGAGCGGCGGCTGGTCGGTGCCGCTCACGGTCCTGCTCGTCCTCGCCGGCGGGCAGGTGGCGGCGGGCTGGGTGGCGGCACTGCCCGAGGGGGTGTCCCGCAGCACGGAACCCGCGCGTTGATTTTTGGATACAACATTTCATATCCTCAACATGGAAGAGGGAGACGACACATGGACGAGCACTGGCTGGCGATCCGAAACGGGGCGGTTCTCGACACCGCGACGGCCTCGGCACCACAACCGAAGGACGTCGTGATCCGGGGCAACCGGATCGTCGCCGTCGGCGACGACTGCGTAGAGGGGCTCGAGCGCCCACCCATCGAGGAGATGGCGCAGATCGACGCCTCCGGCCTCACCGTCATGCCGGGCCTCGTCGACGCCCACTGCCACATGACCTACGGCGAGGCGAACACCGAAGAGGAGATCGACCTCTACACGACCCACGAGCTGCGCACCCTCATCGCCGCCGCCAACTCCGCCAAGGTGCTGCGGGCCGGCGTGACGAGCATCTCGCAGCCGGGCGGCAGCTACTACATCGGCGTCGGCCTGCGGGAGGCCGTCGACCGCGGCCTCATCGTCGGGCCGCGCATGCGAAGCGCCGGGCGCTACCTGACGACGAGCAACGGGCTCGCCGACTGGTACCCCACCTCGGTCGGCGTTCCCGCCGGCAGCATCGGCACGGTCACCAACACCCCCGACGAGATGGTGCGCGAGGTCCGCGTCCAGGTGAAGAACGGCGTCGACTTCGTGAAGCTGGCCGACAGCCCGCACGGCGGCTTCCAGGCCTTCCGCAACGACGAGCTGAAGCAGATCGCCGACCTCTGCCATCAGCTGGGCAAGGGCTGCACCATCCACGCCCGTGGCTCGGCCGAGGTCGGCGCCGCCGCCGAGGCGGGCTTCGACTGGATCATGCACGGCAACGTCATGACCGACGAGGTCATCGAGAAGCTGGCCGCCTCCGAGTCGGTCCTCGTGCCGACGGTCCTGCTCCTCGCCAACCAGGTCGACTGGCCGGAGCTGACCGGCACGCCCGCAAAGGCGATCACCGCCATCCGGCGGATGCTCGAGAAGACCGCCGACAGCCTGCATCGCGCCCACGCCGCCGGCGTCAAGTTCGCCATGGGCACCGACACGGGTTTCGCCCTCGTCCCCTACGGCGAGTGGCACGCCCGCGAGATCGAGCTCCTCATGATCTACGCCGGCATGTCCGCCCACGAGGCGCTCGCCGCCGCCACGAAGGGCGGCGCCAAGACCATGGGCCTCGAGGGCGAGCTCGGCGAGATCAAGCCCGGCTACCTCGCCGACGTCATCACCGTCGACGGCGACCCGACGAAGAACGTCCGGGTGCTCGTCAACAAGCGGAACATCCGCCACGTGGTGAAGGACGGCGTCCTGCAGGAATTCGACGAGGAGCTCGACGCCCGGCGCTACACCAACGACGCCCTGCCGATCGTCTACTCGAGCAACGGCCTCACCTACGACATGGTCTTCGACGGCGCCCCGGCGCCCTCGTTCGTCGTACAGCCGTGGACGGCAGGGCTCGCCGACGACCTCCTCGCCGACATCGACCGGCTCAGCCGTGAGGCGGCCGAGCCGGCCGGAAGCGGCCGGTGATCCGAACGGCCCCTCAGCAGGACCCGTCGGCGGCCGGTGTGCCGGGCGCTCCCGAGGGTGCGCCGGGCGCGCCCGCCGACCTCGTCGCCGCACAGATCGTCGCCGCCTGCCGGCTGCTCGTCGGCGAGGGCCTGGCGGGTGGCTTCGGCCACGTCAGCGTCCGCCTCGGCGAGCACGCCTTCGCCATCTCGGGGAAGGTCCCCCTCGGGACGATCTCGCCCGACGAGGTGGTGAGCGTCCTCCCCGGCGGCCCGGAGCAGTCGAAGGCCCACCTCCTCCCCGTCGAGGCAGCCATCCACCGCGCCGTCTACAGCGCCCGGCCCGACGTCGGGGCGATCGTCCGCACGCACGGCGAGTACTGCTCGGTGCTCTCGATCCTCGGCGAGCCCGTCCGCCCGGTGCACGCCTTCGGGGCCACCGTCGGCGCCGAGGTGCCGGTGGACGACGTGTGCGAGCTCGTCGAGGACGACGAGCAGGCGGGCCGGGTGGCGGCGACCCTCGGGCGGGCGAGCGCCGTCCTGCTGCGGGGAAACGGGCAGGTGGTCTGCGGCGCCGACCTCGTCGAGGCGTGCGTCCTCGCCGTCCACCTCGAGGAGTCGGCCCGCCTCCAGCACAAGGCGCGCTCGCTCGACCTCGCCGGGAAGCTCCGCCACCTCGATGCCGGCGAGATCGCCGCGGCCGCCGGCAACCTGCGCAGCCGTCCGCAGCTCGAGCGGGCCTTCAAGGCCCTCTGCGACCGCCATTCGGTGGCCTGGCCGGCTCAGGGCCCGGCCGGCTCGTGACCTGTCCGGTCAGGCTCTTGACCCGCCTTGCATGCAATAAATATGATACGACGCGACCCCGGGGGCGCCCCCTGCTCGGCGGCGACGCCCGAGCAGACCAGCACCGGCGGTCGGTGGCTCAGGGACTTTGCAGGAGGGAGTTGAGCTAACGAGTGCCAGCGACACCGCTCGTCGACGTGCACATCCACTACCTGCCAGAGGCCCTCGTCGGCGCCTTCGAGCGCCGCGACAGCCCGCCGTTCATCCGCCGCGACGGCGGCACGCTCACCCTCCACTACGGGGACGACTACGTCGAGCACATCGACGCCGCCGCCTCCGACCTCGGGCGCCTCCTCCAGGTCCTCGACGAGCACGCCATCGACGTCGGGGTGCTCAGCATCAACCAGCCCGGCGTCCTCAAGCTCCCGAACGACGAGGCCTGCGAGGCGGCGCGGGCGGCCAACGACGAGCTCGCCGCCGTCGCGGCGGACTCGGGCGGCCGTCTCGCCGGGATGGCGACGCTCCCGTGGCAGGAGCCCGAAGAGGCGGCCGCTGAGCTGCGGCGATCGGCCTCGGCCGGGCTGACGGGGGCCATGGTCTGCTCCAACGTCTCGGGAAGGTCCCTCGACGAGCCGGCCTTCGACGTCGTCTTCGCAGAGGCCGCTCGGCTCGAGGCACCGCTCCTCCTTCACCCGACCGTGCCGCTCTCGGTCGACACGCTCGGCCCGTACGGCATCACCTGCGCGGCCGGCTTCCTCTTCGACACCACCACGGCGGTGCTGAAGCTCGTGCTCGGCGGCACCTTCGAACGCCACCCGGGCCTCAAGCTGATCGTCGGGCACGCCGGGAGCCTGCTTCCTCAGCTGGCGGGGCGGATCGAGCTCGAGTACCGGAGGGGCGCCATCACGCGCACCCTCCCCGAGGGAAAGAGCCCGGGCGACTACCTGTCGCTCCTCTACACCGACACGGTCGCCGGCTCCGCCGGCCCGCTCGGCGCGGCCCTCGACCTGTTCGGGCCGTCGAGGGTCATGTTCGGTTCCGACTACCCGTTCTGGGACCCGATCGACTCGGTCGGGCTGCTCGACGACCCGCGGCTGCAAGGCCCGGACGGCGAGCTCGTCCGCGGCCAGAACGCCATCGAGCTCTTCGGGCTCGAGACCGCTGCACAGATCCACGACATGTCGTTCCACGCAACGTCGAAGGAGGGGATTGGGTGATGAAGGCACGCAGGCACTCCAGACTGGTCGTCCGGGCGCTGACTCTGTTCTCCGCCGCCGCGGTGGTGCTCGCCGCCTGCGGCAGCAGCGGGGGCTCGGGCGGAGGGGGCGGCGGAGGAGGCGGCGGGGGCTCCGGCACCCTCATCGTCGGGGCGCTCACGTCCTTCACCGGCTCGGACGCCGGCTACGGGCCGGAGGTGCTGGCGGGCTGCACCCCGGCGGTCGACCTCATCAACGCCGCCGGCGGCGTCCTCGGCCACAAGCTCAAGTGCCAGAGCTTCAACGACGCCTCCGACCCGGTCGACGCCGTGCCCGAGACCCACCTCATGCTCTCGAGCACGCCGAACCTCCTCATGGCGATCGGGTGCGGCTCCGACACCGCCTCGGCCATCGTCCCGATCGTGGACGCCGCCAAGGTGCCGGACTTCCCCTCGAGCGGCCAGTCGGTCTTCGACCGCAACAACTACCCCTACTACTGGCGGATGGTGGCGATCGACGTGGCACAGGGCTACGCCATGGCGGCGGCGGCCAAGTCGCTCCCCTACAAGCGGGTGGCCGCGGTGTTCGCCAACACGACGAGCGCCATGGGTTCCCAGCCGGGCTTCATCGACGGCATGAAGCTCCTCCACCAGCCGGTCGTCGACAGCCTCATCCTCCCGTCCGGGGCGCCCTCGTACTCGAGCGAGATCGTGGGTCTCCTCCAGAAGCACCCGCAGCTCATCGTCGGCGAGCTCGACCCCTCGACGGCGGCGACGTTCTTCACCGAGCTCACGCAGCTGAACGGCGGCAAGATGATCCCCGTCCTCGGGGACGAGCCGGAGTCGGAGGCGCCCTGGCAGAAGGCGGTCGGCGGCGCCATCGGCAAGTCCACCATGGACAAGGACGTCGAGCTCGTGCTCCCGTCGTCGCCGTTCACGAGCGTCGGCTTCAAGCTCTTCGACTCCGCCCTCAAGAGCTCGAGCGTCTCGAGCAAGAGCCTCTACTCGAGCGACGTCTACTCCGCCTCCTACTACGACAGCGTCAACATCGTGGCGCTCGCCGCCCTCGAGGCGAAGAGCGTCAAGCCGAGCGTCCTCAACAACTACATCCTCGGCATCGCCAACGGCACGCCCGGGGCTGTCGTCGTGCACAGCTTCGCCGATGGCAAGAGGCTGATCGACGAGGGCAAGAAGATCCGCTACGTCGGGGCGAGCGGTCCGGTGTTCTTCCCGAAGTACCACAACTGGGAGCCGCCCTACAACGTCTCCCGCCTCAACCCGAACGGCTCGCAGACCGTCGTGACGGCCATCTCGCAGAGCCTCGTGAGCGAGCTCCTCGCCAAGGGCACGGTGAACGAGAAGTGACGTCCTGTCTCCTGAGCCCACCGGCCGGGGCCGGCGTGACTCCGAGGTAGCCGCCCACGATGCAGATCTTCGTGAGCTCGCTCGGCTTCGGCGTCATCGTCGCCGCCGTCCTTCTCGTGGCGACGGTCGGCTTCACGCTCCAGTACGCCATCAGCGGGGTGTTCAACCTGGCCTACGGCGCCATCATGTCGGTGGCGATGCTGATCGCCTACCTGCTGAACTCGCACGGCTGGAACATCTGGCCCTGCGTCGTCGTGGTGGCGGCGGTGGGCGCCGTCCTCAGCTGGGCGCTCGAGCGGGGGATCGTGCGACCGATGCTGAAACGGCGCGCCACGTCCTGGGTGATGATGATCGTGACGTTCGCCGTCGGGATCATCATCGAGATGGTCGTGCTGGCCACCTGGGGGCCGGAGTACAGCTCCTACAAGCTGACGGGCGGCAACCACCAGATCGGCTGGCTCTTCTTCACGACCAACGACTTCTGGATCGTGGTGGTGGCCTTCGGCACGGCACTCGCGGTGGCGGCGTTGCTGCGATTCACCCAGCTCGGAAGGGCGATGCGGGGGACGGCGTCCAACCCGGTGCTGGCTCGCAGCTGCGGCATCCGGACCGAAAGGATCCTCTCGAGGACGTGGCTCGTCTCAGGGGCGCTCTGCGGTGCGGGCGGGGCGCTCCTCGCCGTCGACATCGGGAGCTTCACGTACAACACCTGGGAGACCTTCGTGCCGCTCATCATCGCGGCGGCCATCCTCGGCGGCATCGGCTCGCCGGCGGGCGCCATGGCGGGCTCGGTCGTCATCGGTGTGGTGAGCAGCGTGGCGGCCGGCTACCTGTCGCCCGCCTACCAGGACGTCGTCGCCCTCGGCATCCTGATCGCCGCCCTGTTGGTCAGGCCCCGCGGGCTGTTCGCCGCGGCCGCCGCGTAGGGAGGAAGCCATGTCGGCCGTCGAGCAGTACCTGATCTCAGCGCTCCTCTACGTGATGCTGTACACGATCGCCAGCTGGGGCCTCAACGTGCAGTTCGGGGCGGCCGGGATCATCAACTTCGGCTTCATCATCTTCCAGGCGATCGGCGCCTACGCCGTCGCCATCTGCACGATCGGGCACGCTGGGCTCGCGGCGGGCTCCCAGCACGCCTTCGCCGCCTTCACCCTGCCGTTCCCGGTGCCGCTCCTCATCGCCGTGGCGGCTGGGGCGGTCGGTTCGGCCCTCGTCGGCCTCCTCGTCCTTCGCCGCGTGAAGCTCGATCAGCAAGCGGTCGTGCTCTTCGTCCTGGCGCTCATCGCGGTCTACGTGGTCGAGGCCATTCCTGGCTTCCTGAACGGCGACGCCGGCCTGGCACTCATCCCCCAGCCGCTCGCCCCGAGCTTCGCCCCGGGCCCCGCCTACCAGTGGGCCTTCCTCGGCGTGACGGCGGCCATCACGGTCGTGTGCTGGCTCTTCGTACGGGCCCTCCACGAGAGCCCGTACGGAAGGGCGCTCCGGGCGATGCGCGAGAACGACGCGGCCGCCGAAGCCCTCGGGTACAACCTGTTCTCGCTGCGGATGTCGGCCTTCTGCATCGGGGGGGCGCTGGCGGCCCTCACCGGCGGCATCTTCGCCTACTACCTCACGACGTGGTCACCTGCCGGGTGGGGTTACGCCGAGACGTTCTGGTTGTTCACCTGCGTCATCGTCGGCGGCATGGGCAACCTGGGCGGCATCGTCATCGGATCGATCATCGTGATCGGGCTGCAGCAGGCCTTCAACTACATCCCGGCCTTCGGGTCCGGCGAGGTGGCGGTCGCCCTCCAGGTCGGTCTGGCGGCGCTCCTCACGATCGTCTTCCTCTGGGTACGGCCGCAGGGCGTCCTTCCCGAGCGGCTGCACCGGGTGTACGGCGCCCAGAGGATCGACCCACAGTCGAGCGCCGAGGAGCCGCCCCCGCCCGGCCGGGGGCTCGCCGGGAACGGCGCCGAGCGGGAGGTGGTGGCCGTCCGTGCAGACTCTTGACGCCTCGGCGTCCCGCCCGGCCTCCGACTCGGCGTCGACGTCACTCCTCGCCGCCCGTCACCTCTTCAAGCACTACGGCGGCAACGTGGCCGTCGCCGACGTCTCGCTCGCCCTCGACGGCGGCCAGATCCTCGGTCTCGTCGGCCCGAACGGCGCCGGCAAGTCGACCGTCGGCGGCCTCATCGCCGGCTCGGTCACCTGCGACGAAGGACAGGTGTGGCTCGCCGGGCGGCGCATCGACCGCCTGCCGCGCTGGCAACGAGCCCGCGCCGGGCTCTCGCGCACGTTCCAGCTGTCGAGCGAGTTCCCGCGCCTCACCGTGATGGAGAACCTCCTCACGGGAAGCGAGCTTCGTCGGCAGTCCACGCTCTTCGCGAGCTACTTCGGGCGGAGGCGCTGGAAGGCGCTCGAGGCCGAGCAGGTCGAGCGGGCCCGCCGGCTGCTCTTTGAGTTCGACCTCGAGCGCTACGAGAACGAGTACGCCAACCGGCTGAGCGGCGGCCAGCGGCGCCTCGTCGAGATCATGCGGGCGCTCATGGGCCGGCCGAAGGTCCTCCTCCTCGACGAGCCGATGGCCGGCCTCAACGAGCGGATGATCAACGAGGTCGTGCGCCACATGACGCGCCTTCGGCAGGAAGGGCTCGGCATGCTGCTCATCGAGCACAACGTCGACGTCGTCGGGGCGCTCGCCGACCGCGTCATCGCCCTCGGCGAGGGCCGCGTCCTCGCCGAAGGGACGGCCGAGGAGGTCATGAGCAACGAGGTCGTGATGAATGTCTACCTACGTGGATAGGGCGCTCACCGACCCGGTGGCGGAGCCTTCGGCACAGGCTGCCGGCGGGAGCGGCGAGGTGCTGCGCGCTTCGGGCGTGGCCGCCGGCTACGGCGCCACGAGGATCATCGAGTCGATCGACGTCCAGCTCCTCGACCGGCAGATCGCCCTCGTCGTCGGGCCGAACGGCGCCGGCAAGTCGACGCTCCTCAAAGTCATCGTGGGGGACCTCCCCTGCCTCGACGGGAGCGTCCACATCCTCGGGCAGGAGACGACCGGATGGTCGACGGCCGAGCTCGCCCGGCTCGGGGTGGGCTACGTGCCGCAGAGCGAGGACGTCTTCCTCCCGCTCACGATCAGGGAGAACCTCCTCCTCGGCGGCTACCTGCTGTCGGGCAAGGGACGAACCGAGCGGCTCGAGGCGGTCCTCGACCTCTTCCCCGCCCTCGGCGCCGCCCGGCGGCGGGCGGCGGCGACGCTCAGCGGGGGCCAGCGCAAGCTGCTCGCCCTCGCCCGCGCCCTCATGCTCGAACCGCGGGTGATCATCCTCGACGAGCCGACCGCCGGCCTCTCGCCCAAGGCGGCCGGCGAGCTGCTCGAGGAGCACATCGGCCGGCTGGCCGAGAGCGGGCGGTCGATCCTCATGGTGGAACAGCGGGTGAAGGACGCCCTGCGCATCGCCCACTGGACCTACGTCCTCGTCGGCGGGCGGGTGGCCCTGCAGGAGAGCGCCGCCCAGTTCCGCGAGCGGCCCGACGCAGGGCGCTGGCTCATGGGAGCTGCACGGGCGATCGAGCAGATCGTCGACGAGGACGGCGGCGGCGGCAGCGCCCAGGCGGGAACCGGGGGGAGCTGACCGTGCCGCTGCTCGAGCGGGCCACCACGACCGAGGTGGCCGCCGACATCCTGCGAGAGATGATCCTCTCGGCCGAGCTGCGCGGCGGGGAGCCGCTCCGCCAGGACCTGCTGGCGAAGCGGCTCGGCATCAGCCGGACGCCGCTTCGCGAGGCGCTCAACCGCCTCGCCACCGAGGGACTCGTGCGGATGGACCCGCACCGGGGCGCCGTCGTCTCGCGGCCCTCCGCCGACGAGCTGCGCGAGATCTACGAGGTGCGCCTCGTCCTCGAGACCGAGGCGGCGCGGCGGGCCGCCAAGCGCTGCACACCGGAGGACCTCGCCGACCTGCGCGCCATCCTCGAGGCCCAGAAGGCGAGCGAGGACCCCGCCTTCTTCGCCCGCTCCAACGCCGAGTTCCACGACCGCCTCTCGGCCATCGCCGCCCAGCGGACGCTCGCCGAGCTCGTCACGGGGCTCCGCAACCGCTCCGAGGTCTACATCCGGCTCCTCGCCGGGATGCCCTCCTCGCTCGACCGGGCGCGGGGTGAGCACGAGGCGATCGTCGAGGCGCTCGAGAGCGGCAACGAGCGGGCGGTGCTGCGCGCCGTGACCGACCACCTCCGCTCGACCGTGCAGTCCGTCAGCGCGCTGATCGAGGTCAGCGGGGAGGACGGCCGTGAGCGAGGTTGACGTGATCGACGAGGCCGCCCGGCCCGCTGTGCCGGTGGAGCCGCCCCGCAACGTGATCTGCCTCGGCAAGAACTACCGGGACCACGCCGAGGAGTTCGCCGCCTTCTCGGGCGAGTCCGAGAGCGTCCCGAGCCATCCGATCGTGTTCACGAAGCCCGTCGCGGCGCTCTGCGGGGCGCGCGACGACATCGTCGTCGACTCCGGCGTCACCTCGCAGCTCGACTACGAGGCGGAGCTGGGCGTCGTGATCGGCAGGCCCGGACGATCGATCCCTCGCGCCGAGGCGCGCGAGCACGTCGCCGGCTACACCGTCGTGAACGACACGACCGCCCGGGACCTGCAGAACCGCCATCGCCAGTGGTTCCTCGGCAAGTCGCTCCCGCGGGCGACACCGGTCGGCCCGCTCGTCGTGCCGAGGGAGTCGGTCCCGGACCTCGAAGGGCGTTGGATCCGCTCCTGGGTGAACGGCGAGCTCCGCCAGGACGCGCTGCTCGGTCACATGATCTTCGGGGTCGACGAGGCCATCTCCATCATCTCGGCCATCGTGCCGCTCGAGGCGGGCGACCTGATCGCCATGGGGACGCCGAGCGGCGTCGGGGTGGGTTTTGATCCTCCCCGCTTCCTCGCCGACGGCGACGTCGTCGCCTGCGAGATCGAAGGCATCGGGCGGCTCGAGAACCGGGTGCGCTTCGTCGACTCGTTCGCACCCTGAACCACCGGCCCCGTTCAGGCGAGAGGACCGAACCACCACCAACAGGAAGGACGACATCGTGCCCGTCGAGCTCATCGGACAACCAGCCGGACTCGGGACGCCACTCGGCCGCTACTCCCACGTCGCCATCGCCAAGGGGACCGAGATCGTCGCGGTCGCCGGACAGGTCGGCATCGACAGCTCGGGCGAGCTGGCGGGTGACGGCAGCGTGGCCGCCCAGACGAAACAGGCGTTCGCCAACATCGCCACGGCGCTCGCCTCGGCCGGCCTCTCCCCCGCCGACATCTTCAAGACGACGACGCTCCTCGTCGGAGCCGAGGACCTCGAGGAGTTCATGGCGGCGCGCGGCGAGGCGTTCGCCGAGCACTTCCCCGAGGGCAACTACCCGCCCAACACGCTGCTCATCATCTCCCGGCTCGTCGAGGAGCGACTCCGCGTCGAGGTCGAGGCGCTCGCCGTGCGCGGTGGCTGACGACGCCCCGACGCCCGCCGTCATCTCGTATCCGGCCAAGGCCGGAGGCGTGCTCACGAGGGTGCTCGAATGCGGCGAGGGCGACGGCGTCGTCGTGTTCCTGCACGGGAGCGGCGCCCGGGCCGACCGCTTCCGGGCGAACCTCGCCGGGCTGGCGGCGCTCGGCTGGCACTGCTTCGCGGTCGACTTCCCCGGCCACGGCTTCGCCTCGAAGCTGCCCGAGCACCGCTACGACACCGCCTCGTTCGCCGAGATGGTGGGCGACGTCGTCGAGGACCTCGGCGTCGCCGACGTCGCCCTCGTCGGGACCTCCCTCGGGGCGCACGTCGCCGCCACCTACGCCTGCGCCGCCCCCGAGCGCGTCCGCGCCGCCGTCCTCGTCGGTGCCCTCGGGCTCGTGCCGGTGGTCCGCGACGCGTCGCAGACCTCGGCCCGGATCGCCGACACGAGCGAGGAGGGGATCCGCGCCAAGCTCAAGATGCTGCTCTGCGACCGCTCGCTCGTCACGGCGGAGTGGGTCCGAGAGGAGCGTCGTGTCAACACCTCCCCCGGTGCCGAGGGGGCGCTCGGATCACTTCGCTCGTACCTCGCCGGCAAGGTGAACGACGAGCTCGTCGGGCCGGCCTACGCCTCCCTCGGCATCCCGACGCTCCTCGTCTGGGGCGCCGAGGACGCCTGGGTGGCGCCCCGCTACGGTCTCGAGGCCCGTGAGGTCCTCGGCGGGGCGCCTCTCGTCTATCTCGAGCGGACGGGCCACGTCCCCTACCTGGAGCGCGCCGCCGACTTCGACGCCCTCGTCCACGGGTTCCTCTCGGACCCGGCCGCGTTCCCCCGCGAGGTCGTGCACCGGTGAGCGCGACCCGCCTGCTCTCGAGGGTGGAGGACCCGGCCCTCCTTCGCGGCGGCGGGCGGTTCCTCGCCGATCTCACCGGCGACCGCTGCCTGCACGTCGCCTTCGTCCGCTCGAGCGAGGCGCACGCCGCCGTCGTCGGGACGGACACCTCCGGCGCCACCACGATGCCCGGGGTCCACGCCGTCCTCACCGCGGCGGACCTCCCCGCCGTCGACCTGCGCGACGGGAGCGCCGTCGCCGGGCTGTCGAAGACGCCGCAGCCGGTGCTCGCCCGCGACCGCGTCCGTTTCGCCGGCGAGCCGGTCGCACTCGTCGTGGCCGACGACCGCTATGTGGCCGAGGACGCCGCCGAGGCCGTGCGCGTGGAGTACGACCCGCTCCCGGTCAGCCTCGACGCCTCGAGGCCGGTCGAGGACTCGGAGGGCTGGCTCTTCCCCGAGCTCGAGGGGAACACCGTCTACGACGAGGTGCGCACCTTCGGCGAGCCGCTCGGGGAGGCCGCCGGTCTCGAGTTCGTCGAGGGCACGTACCGCTTCGCCCGCTGCAACGCCACGCCCATCGAGCCGAGGGGATGCCTCGCCCACTACGACGCCGGCTCGGGCGACCTCCGATTCTGGAGCTCGACCCAGGGGCCGCACCTGCTGCGCGCCCGGCTCGCCGCCGCCACGGGCATCCCGGAGCACCGCATCGTGGTCGGCATCCCCGACGTCGGCGGGGCCTTCGGCCAGAAGATCCCGATCGCGCCCGAGGAGGTGGCCGTCGCCCTCGCCTCCATGAGCCTCGGCCGCTCCCTCAAGTGGGTCGAGGACCGGCAGGAGAACCTCGTCGGCGCCCCGCAGGCGAGGGATCAGCTCGTGACCCTCCGGCTCGGCTTCGACGAAGAGCGCCGGCTCGTGTCGGTCGACGGGAGCATCGTCGGCGACGCCGGCGCCTACTCGTTCAACAGCGCGAGCGCCCTCATCGAGCCGTACCTCACCGCCTGCACGCTGCCCGGCCCCTACCGCGTCCGGCACCTCCGCTGGCACGTCGTGGCGCGGCTCACCAACAAGGCCCCGATCGCCCCCTACCGCGGTGTCGGCTTCTCGGTCGCCCAGGCCGCCCGGGAGCTGCTCCTCGACGAGGCGGCCCGCCGCTTCGGCGCCGACCGGCTCGAGCTCCGCCTGGCAAGCCTCGTCGGAGCCGAC